>Ga0310839_100042_pt1 | contig 223030 bp, 198 predicted proteins | sample SM_ome_7_FD_201305 | JGI IMG/M metagenome (GOLD analysis project Ga0310839, IMG submission 201305) | Sorghum-adapted microbial communities enriched on stacked mutant (SM) sorghum from Joint BioEnergy Institute, Emeryville, California... ...
TGCAGTACGCACGCCGTTTCCTGATCTGTGGTTTCTGAGCTTCGACAACCCAGAACCGTAGACGGGAGGCGGCGTGCGCTGTTGATCAGGACTTCAAGCCACCCACAAGATCAGCAGTAGAGCCAAATTTTTCGGCTACGGAGTCGACTCGGGTAACGGGACGCTGGCCGACCACGTCGCGATCGAGGCGCTGAGCGAGTGGGACTACGAGCAGGTGGAGGCGGTGTTCATCCCGGCGCAGATCCCTGATGACCCGATCGAAGCCGTCAGGTCCGCAGTCGTTGAGGAGCGGACCGGGGCGAACGTGTACGTCGTCGAGTCAGGGTGGGGCGACGGCGTGTACGCGACCTATGTGGGTCGCACCGAAGACGGACGCATCACCAGCTTCATAACTGATTTCCAGGTCGTGCCGCTCGAATAGCGCCCGGACGCGAGCCGTACCCGCTACTTCCGCCGACCGCGCGCTGCAGAACCTCGCGGCAAGCGGATCGAGTCGGCTTCCGGGCGCGCCGCTCGCTGTATTGATCAGTGGTCAGGGAGTCTCGTTCCGGCTTCGGGTTCCGAGTTCGCCTCTGACGCCCAGTAGAGCACGTCGCGCCAGTCCTTACGTGCGGCCTGACTGTAGTGATGGACGAGCCGCCAGTCACCCTTGGCTAGATCCAGGATGGCGTGGAGCACACGCTCGTACGGCGCCAACGGTAGTTCCTCTCGCGGCGGCAGCAGGTGACGGGCTGACGTCGCGTACTCCCGGGACCCGGCGGCGAGACGCTGCTCGATCGAGTCCGGCATCGTGCTCACATCACAAATGCTGCTAGGGGTCGAGGTTCGAGGGCGACGGCGGTTGAAATTCGTTTGGCAGGCTCGGGCCGGTACGCGATGATGCGGCTGGATACGGTACCTGCTCGGAAAGGGTGAGGCCTCCCATCTGAGGCGATCTTCACACCGCCGGCACATCTGGCTGCGCTGCCGCCCGTGGCGGCGCCCGGTGGCAGACGAATTCGGTCCTTGGTCTTCCTCACCCAGGGGTTGGTTACTCGTGTCCATCCACACCGAACTGACGCGGCTGGTCGCCGGGTACATCCGGGCCGGTCTGCGGCGTAGTTCAGTGGTGCGGGTTGGGCCGTTCTCGGTGCTGTACGACCCGGCGACCGACAACGTGTGGCGCAACTACGCGGTACCCGACGATGGGGCTACCCCGGACGCTGAGGACGTGGCGGCGTTGGTTGCGTGGTTTCGTGCCCGGGGGCGGACACCGCGTCTGGAGTACGTGCCGGCCGCTGCACCCGCTGTGGAGGGTGTGCTGCGGGAGGCCGGCTTCGTGGTTGAGGGCCGCCCGCCGCTGATGGCCTGCCGGCCCGGCGAGATGGTCAAGCCGCCTGCCGTGGACGGCGTGACCGTCGCGGTCGTCGCCGCAGATGGGGACCTGCATGACGTCGCGGATGCGCAGCATGCGGCGTACGGGGAGCCGGAACCACCCGGCCCGGCCGACGTGGCTCGGCTGCGGGCTACTGTCGATTGTGGGGGCGTCGTGGTGCTGGCCCGGGACACGGATGCCGGTGAGCCGATCGGCGGCGGGCTGTGCACCGCGCCGGTGGATGGGATCAGTGAGCTGGCCGCGGTCGGGGTGATCACGTCGCATCGGCGGCGAGGGATCGCGACCGCGGTGACGGCGCTGCTTACCGAGACCGCGCACGCGCGGGGAGCGCGGCTGGTCTGGTTGGAGCCGGCCGGGGAGCGCGAGGCCGCGGTCTACGCCCGCGTAGGCTTTCGAACGAGCGGACACAAGCTGTGGATTTCCCTGCCGGACGCATACCCCCATGGGTGAAGATCCTCGTCCCGAGATCTGTCAGATCCTCGACGCGAGACCTCGCTGTGCTTGAGCCTGCCGTTACGTCAGTCTCTATGGTTCAGCGGCGTGGACACCATCACACCCGAGATCACACGGGACATCTACGGCATGCCCGTCTTCGTCACGTTGACGGTCGCGGATCTCGACCGTGCCGTCGACTGGTACGTCAACGGGCTCGATTTCATCTCGTTGTTCGCGATCCCTGGCCCCGACGGCAGACCGGCCCTGGTGCATTTGCGCCGCTGGCGGTACCAGGACATCCTGCTGCGCGAGGGAGCGGTACCCGTCGGTGGTGAATGGACGATCAGCATCATGGCCACCATCGAGCAGCTGCCCGCCATCGCCGAGCGCGCCCGGGCGCACGGCGGCGGCATCGTGGAGGGACCTGCCGACACCCCATGGAACACCCGCGACCTGCTCCTCATCGATCCGGATGGATACACGGTCGTCTACACCGCTCCGCGCCCGGAAGGGGAGCGTGACGCACGTTTCAGCGCGATGATGGCGCGGGAGGTCCGCCGCCAGTTCGGCAGCTGAGCCAGGTTCCCGGTCGAATCAGAAACCCGACGCCCCGCCCGCTGCCCGCTCGAACGCTCAGCCGTGCTGGATGTCGAAGGCGACGACGTGGATGCCGTCCGAGCGGGTCAGCTCCAGCACCCGCATCGCCAGCACCTGGTCGCTGCCCGGCGCCACCTGGATGCCGAGGCCGTACGTGACGTGGCCCTCGAAGTCGCCGGCGAAGCCGTACCCGCGCAGGTTGCGCATGCCCAGGTCCGTGCGCGGGGCGGTGGTGATGGTGGAGCGGCCCGTGTCGTCGTGTGCCCGTGCCCCGGTGAACCCGATCCGCACGACACCGTTGCCCGGCAGCGGGACCGGATCACCGGTGCCTTCGGCCTGGACCTGCGCGACGTAACCGAACCCGTAGGAGGGGAACCCGCCGCGGAAGTAGAACGAGATGCGGCTGTAGCCGGGGGCGTCGTCCGGGTGGTCGCCCGCGTGGATCTCCACCAGGTACGGCAGCGGGATGGTGCCCGGATGCGTCACCCGTACCTCAGGGGACGGCACTCCCCAGTCGTACGCGGTCCGGAACGTCGTCACCGTCGGACCGGTCGGCGGCGGCGCGGTGCTGGGTGCCGGGCTCGCCGTGCCGGCGGGCGTCGGCGGCGGGGGCGTCTCCGTCGGTGCCGGGTCCGGACCGCGGTCGGCCGTCCGGCAGCCGGCGAGGACGAGCAGCAGTGCCGCGACGGCGAGGGGGGTCCGGGGACACCTCATGCCGTCATCATGCGCCGTTCGCACGCCGGATCCACGAGCCGAAAGGCTCGAATCGCCGCCCGAGAGGCCTGCCGTCGGTCGTGAATCCGACACCCCGCCCGACGGCGGCCCTCCCACGCCGTCACTCCTTGCGCGATCGTGCAGTCCGCCCGTACGGGTGCGCGGCGGCCTCGGCCAGCATCGCGTTGTAGGCGGCGAGGGCCTCGTCCTCGCGCCCCTCGGCCTCGGCGCGGTCCGCCGCTCGGTCGAGGCGTCGCTGTTCCCGTTCGTCGGCCCGGATCCACTGCACGAACAGCGCCCCGACCACCACGAGGGTGGGGATCTCCCCGAACGTCCAGGCGATCGCGCCCGCAGTGTGCTGGTCGTCCAGTGGGTCCGGACCCCACGGCCGCGGCAGCGCGGTGAACCAGTCGGGCGCGAGCAGGCCGCTGCTCATCATGATGATGATGCCGAGGAACGCGTGCAGCACCGTGGCGAGCAGCACCAGCAGCATGCGCAGTGGCGGGGCGGGGCGCGGCCGGGGTGCGGGATCGACCCCGATGGCCACCCAGAAGAACAGGTACCCCGCGGCGAGGAAGTGCGCCAGCATGGCGATGTGGAAGGCGTGTGAGCGCAGCGCCACCTCGTACAGCGGGGTGAGGTACATCATGTACATGCTGACGACGTAGAACGCCAACGCCACGACCGGATGCGCGATGGCCCGCAGGAGCCGGTGGTGCACCAGGCCCGCGAGCCACTCCCGCGGCCCGGGCCACGCGGGGTCGGTCGATCGCGGCAGTGCGCGCAGCGCCAGGGTGACCGGCCCGCCGAGCACGAGCAGCAGCGGCGCCACCATGGTCAGCAGGAGGTGCTGGACCATGTGGACGGAGAACAGCACGGGGGCGTAGCGGGCCAGGCCGCTGGAGGTCGCGAGCAGGATGACCGCGCAGCCGGCCAGGAAGAGGGCGGTACGCAGGACCGGCCAGCGGTCCCCGCGCTGCGACAGCCGCCACACGCCCGCGAGGTACAGCCCGGCGAGCGTGAGCGCGCCGGTGATGAACAGCGGGTCGGGCAGCCAGTACGTGATCAGCCGCCCGGTGGTCAGCGGCGGGGGCATCGGGAACCCGAGCAGCACGGTGGCCACGTCCTCGGACACGAGTTCCCCGCGCGGCGGGGGAGTGCGCGACAGCGCGGCGGCGGCGCCGAGGGCGGCGCCGAACAGGAGGATCTCCACACCCGCCACCCGCGCAAAGCGGCGCCGGTCACCGCGGCGCAGCGCGGGAAGCGCCGCGCGGCGCTGCAACCACCCGATCGCGGCGATGCCGAGCAGCACGGCCGCCTTGACCAGCACGAGCTGCCCGTACCGGCTGCCGACAAGGTCACCGGGAGCGGACAGCCGCAGGACTGCGGAGATCACGCCGGATCCGGCGACGGCGACGAGGCACGCCGCGGCCAGCGGCGAGAAGCGCGCAACGGCGACGGCGAGGTGCGCGGCGGGTCCGCCGCGGGTCACGGCGAGCGCGAGCAACCCGCCGGCCCACACCGTGACCGGCACGACGTGCAGCAGTTGGCTGGAGACGGCGACCTGATGGTCGCCGGCCCCGGCGGCGTGGCCGGTGAAGACCCCGGGGACGGTGGCGAGGACCGCGACCACCAGCGCCACCGAGGCGCCGGCCGGGCGGAGCGCCACGCGGCTGAGCACGGCCACGAGCGCGGCCAGCAGCGCGGTGAGCGCCAGCGCCTGACCGAGGTTGACCGAGGACACGAAGGTGACCAGTGCCGTCGCGGAGACCGCCTCGGCGAGCGGGCGGCCGAGCAGGTCGGAGAGGGTCAGGCACAGCGTCGCCACCGCCGAGAGGCTCCACAGCAGCGCGGTCCGGCCGGCGGCGCGCAGCCGCCGGTACCCGACGGCGGACAGCCCGCGCCCGTCCCGCGGGGAGAGCGCGACCGTGGCGAGCAGCAGCCCGATCGTGGCCACCGCGAAGATCTGGGTGCCCAGCCGGGCCGCGGGCAGAGCCCAGAGGGTGACCACGCCCGGGTCGGGCAGGCCGGGGAGGAGCTGGCGGCGGACCGCTCCGCCGTACCACAACAGCAGGGCCAGGGTGGCCACAGCCGCCGCAAGGCCGCCCACCGCGTACGGCCAACGCCCGGCTGGTCGGCTCATCACCGCGCTCCTCGGCCGCGTCGCCGAAGCCACGCCACGCCGCCGGCGAGGAGGATCAACGCCCCCGCGGCGGCGACCAGCGGGGCCCTGCCGGTGCCGTCAGCATCCACTGCGGACGCACGGCCAGGGTCGCTCGCCACGGGGCCGGCCGGCGCGGCGGTCGAGGGAGCCGCGGTCGAGGGGACGGCGGCCCGGCCGACGGTGAACGAGAACGCGCCCTGCACCGGGTGTCCGTCCCGCGACACGACCCGGTACGCGACCGTGTAGGCTCCGTCGGCCAGCGGTTGGGTGAAGGCGACACTGCCCCGCGTACCGCTGATCACCGGCTCGGTGGTCGGCACGGGGTGGGAGTCGGCGCCGGTGACCACGATCGTGGTGTAGGTCGGGTTCAGGCTCTCGGTGAACTCCAGCACCACCTGTGCCGGCGGGTCGGCGAGGACCGCGCCGGCGGCGGGATCACTGGCGCGCAGTTGATTGTGTGCCCAGGCGGGCCTGGCGGGTGCGAGCGCCACCAGCGCGGCGGCGAGCACCGCGCCGAGCACGCGCGCCACCGCCACCGGGCGCAAGCCACGATCACGCATCCGCATCGCTCCTCACATCGGTCGTCGGCATCCGTCCGCCGTCACCCGAGGACCTGCTCGCCGATCCATCCGCCGGGCCCGCAGCCGGGCGGGATCGCGAAGACGGCGGATCCGATCGGGGTGGTCCAGTCGTTGAGCAGGTCCCGTTCGGCCAGGCTGCGTTGGATCGGCAGGAACTGCCGTTCGATGTCGGCCTGGTAGGCGGCGAAGATCAGGCCGCTGTCCGCCCGTCCGTCCGGCCCCGGGGCGCCGTCGTAGTTGTAGCTGCGGCGCAGGATGCGCAGCCGCTCGTCGGGTACGTGCGCCCGCCGGATGTGTGCGAAGTCCGGGATGACCGGCAGGCCGAGGTCGTCGGTGGCGGCGAAGTCAGGCGGGTCGTGCTCGGCGTGCCCGGTGAGCGGGGCGCCGGTGTCCAGGCGTCGGCCGATGACGAGCTCCTTCTCCGCGCGGCCGAGCAGGTCCCACCGCTCCATGTCGATCCGGATGCGTCGGATCACGAGCGTCGTGCCGTCGCGCAGCCATTCCGGGCCGTCCGCCACCCAGACCGCCTGCTCGAACGCGGCGGTGCCCGGCGTCGGGTTCACGGTTCCGTCGAGCTGGCCCATGATGTTGCGCTGCGTGAACGCCTCGTCCACCACGCCCCGGCCGTTGCGGAAGCCCTGCTGGACCCAGCGCACGGTGGCGAACGCCCGGGCGTCCTTGACCAGTACCCGCTGCGCGTGGGCGACGGTGAGCGGGTCGTCGGCGCAGATCTGGATCAGCAGGTCGCCTCCGGACCAGGCCGGTTGCAGCCGGTCGATGGGGAACGGCGGCAGGTCCGCGACCGAGGGTGGGCGCCGGTCGTCGCGTCCGGCGGCCCGGTACAGCCCGGGGCCGAAGCCGAAGGTGACGGTCAGCCGGGCCGGCAGGTGGGCGAGTTCCGGCTCGGTGTCGGCGAGCGCCGGCTGGCCCTGGGTGAGCCGGGCGGCGTCGTCGGTGAGCAGCCGCATCATCCGCCCGAGGGCCGCCCGGTCGACGCCCGGGGCGAGAGTGAACGCGACGAACGACGCGTACGCCTGCGGGTGGGTGGCGACACCGGACTGCCGGGGGCCGTAGAACGGTTCGGTGGCGGTGCCGAATTCCGCGACCAGGCGAGGCTCGGTCGGGGTGCGGTCGCGGCCGCCGGCCGCGACCGCACCCCCGCCGACCAGTGCACCCGTGAGCGCAACAGCGCCACCGGCCAGCAGGCGCCGCCGGCTCGTCGGCGCTGACGATGGGGTGACGGCGTGCGAGGGGGCTGCGGTCATCGCGTCGGGTGGTCGTGCGTGTCCGGGGCGTAGCTTTCGCCGGCGCCGGCGAACGGCTTGGCCACCGCGGTGAACGTGACGGTTCCGCCGTCGGCGAGGGTCAGCGTGATGGGTATCTCGTCGCCCGGCCTGATCGGCGTGCTGAGGTCCATCAGCATGAGATGGTCACCGCCGGGCTCGAGGGTGTGGCTGCTGCGCGCCCTGATGGTGAACCCGTCGGCCGTCGGTCGCATCACCATCGCGCCGTCCTTCATGGTCATCTCGTGCAGTTCGATCGGCGAGACCGGTGAGACCGCGCTCACCACGGTCACGTCGGTGTCTGCGTCGTTGACCAGGACGGCGAATGCAGCGGTCATCCCGGAGTCGGCGGCCTTCACCCACGCGTCGCGCACCGTGAGGGTCGCGGCCACGCCGTCGGCCGCCGCTGTGGTCGAGGGTGCGCCCGGTGGGTCGGCCGTTCCGCCGCACCCGGCGGCGCCGATCGCGAGGATGATCGTGAGTGCGGCGCGCGCAACCGTGGTCGTCGGGCGTCCCCGGCGGCCGTCGGGCCCGGTCTTCCGCATCCCCTGTCCTTCCCGCTCGCATCCCTTGCCTGGCCGTTCGTCGCCCGGCCGGTGGTCCGCCCATTGGTCGTCCGGCGCGGCGTGTGGAGTTCCCGGCGGTGCTCGCCGCAGCGCGTAATCGAGCGTGATCTGGGACACCTGCCCGGATGTGACGTGGCCCGTCGCCGGCGAGGCCCCGGTAGCCGGCCGGAATCCGGCGCCCGGTCACCGATGAATCCGCCCGCCCCGCCCCGTCTGACCGTGCGAGTGGACAGCACGCGGAAGGAGACCACGATGACGACGGACCAGACCGCCGCCGGCTACGAGTACACCGTGTCCCGGGTCGTGGACGCCCCGGTCGAGAAGGTGTGGGCGGTGTGGACCCCGCAGTGAGGTCCTCCTGCAGTGGTGCGACGAGTACCTCGCCACCGTCTGACGGGCATCGGGAGCGGACAGGGGTACGCGCCTTCGAGGCGTGCCTACCCCTGTCCTGCTGGCGACGGGGTCGAGTCGTCGACGGAGCGGTACCGGCGCTCGTAGTAGGCGAGCGCGGGACCGGCGGACGGGTTCGGGTGGATCTCCAGGACCTCGGCGACGACCACGGTCGAGTCACCGACGGGCACCTGCTCCAGGTGCCGGCACCGCAGCGCCACGAGCGCGCTCGGCAGGACGGGTTCGCCGGTCGGCAGCCTAAACCACCCCTGCTCGGCGGTGAACCGTGGCGCGTCCGGGTCCGCGAAGGCGCGCGCGACGTCGACGTCGCGCGCGGACAGCAGGTGCACGACGAACGTCTCGGCGGCCAGCACCGCCCGCGACGAGCGGGTGGTCGCGGAGAGGGAGAAGGAGAGCGCGACCGGCTTGAGCGACACGGAGGCGACGCTGGAGGCGGTGAGCCCGACCGGGCCGTTCGGCCCGGTGGCGGATATCAGCGCCACACCCGCCGGGAACCGGCGGAACGCCGCCTTGAACTCCTCGACCAGGTCGTGCTTGCCCTGCATCCGTTCGCCCTTCTCGCAGCCGTCCGCCACGTAACTATGCAGCGGTCGTGCGTGAGGAACCACCCACGCAGGCCTTGCTGGCCCGGCGCCCGTGCATCGACCGCCGCGTGGTGACGTACCTCATCGACCGGTACGTCGAGTGCGGCCTGGTCGAGCGCCAGCAGGATCCGGCCGACCCGCGTGCCCGTGGCATCGTGCCCAGCGAGCGCGGGCGCAGGACGCTCGCCGAACTCGACGCGCGCGTGCGGGAGGTGGAGGGCGAGATGCTGGCCTCCGTCGTCCGGTCGACGGAACGCCGTGGGCGCCGATGACGTCATGGTCATCCCGCGGCGTGTGTGACGGCTGGCACTGTGCGAAAATACCCTAGGGGGGTAGGGTAGCGCCTGAGCCGAAGGGAGGCAGGATGACGTCGCAGACCAGCGGTGCAGGGCTGCCCGCAGCCACCGGCGTGATCGAGCTCGAGATCGGCGGGATGACCTGCGCCTCGTGCGCGGCGCGCATCGAGAAGAAGCTCAACCGGATCGACGGGGTGACCGCCACGGTCAACTTCGCGACCGAGAAGGCCAAGGTCGAGTTCGCCCCTCCGGTGACCCCGGACGACCTGATCGCCGTGGTCGAACAGACCGGCTACACCGCCCGCGTGCCGCGCCCGCAGCCGGCCACACCGCAGGCCGCCGCCCCCGCACAGGACGCCGAGGAGGAGGCGATACGGCCGCTGCGGCTGCGCCTGTGGATCAGCCTCGCGCTCGCGGTGCCGGTCATCGCCATGGCGATGATCCCGGCGCTGCAGTTCCGCAACTGGCAGTGGCTGTCCGCCATCCTCGCCACTCCGGTCGTGGTCTACGGCGGGTGGCCGTTCCACAGGGCCGCCTGGGCGAACCTGCGCCACGGCGCCGCCACCATGGACACCCTGATCTCGCTCGGCACGCTGGCCGCGTTCGGCTGGTCGATGTACGCGCTGTTCTTCGGCGACGCCGGCGCGCCCGGCATGACACACCCGTTCCGGCTGACCATCGAGCGCACCGCCGGCACCGACAACATCTACCTGGAGGTGGCCGCCGGGGTCACCGCGGCGATCCTCGCCGGCCGGTACTTCGAGGCCCGGGCCAAGCGGCGCGCCGGCGCGGCCCTGCGGGTGCTGCTGGAGCTCGGCGCGAAGGACGTCGCGGTGCTGCGCGGTGGCCGCGAGGAGCGCATCCCGATCGACCAGCTCATGGTCGGCGACCGGTTCGTGGTGCGGCCCGGCGAGAAGATCGCCACCGACGGCGTGGTGGAGGAGGGCACCTCGGCGGTCGACGCCAGCATGCTCACCGGCGAGTCCGTGCCGGTGGAGGTGGACCCGGGCACCCCGGTCGTCGGGGCCACCGTCAACGCCGGTGGCCGGCTGGTCGTGCGCGCCACCCGGGTTGGCGCCGACACCCAGCTGGCCCAGATGGCTCGCCTGGTGGAGGAGGCGCAGACCGGCAAGGCCGCCGTGCAGCGCCTCGCCGACCGGATCTCCGCGATCTTCGTACCCCTCGTGATCACGCTCGCCGTGGCGACCCTCGCGTTCTGGCTCGGCGCCGGGGCCCCGGCGTCGGCCGCGTTCACCGCGGCGGTGGCGGTGCTCATCATCGCCTGCCCGTGCGCGCTGGGCCTGGCCACGCCGACCGCGCTGCTGGTCGGCACCGGCCGCGGCGCTCAGCTCGGCATCCTCATCAAGGGCCCGGAGGTGCTGGAGTCGACCCGGCGGGTGGACACGGTGGTGCTGGACAAGACGGGCACCGTCACCACGGGCCGCCTCGCTCTCGTCGACGTGATCTGCGCCGAGGGCGAGCACCCCGAGGAGGTGCTGCGCCGTGCTGGCGCGCTGGAGCACGCCTCCGAGCATCCGATCGCGAGGGCGATCGCGACGGCGGCGAAGGAGCGGATCGGCGACCTGCCGCCGGTGCGCGACTTCGCCAACTCCGAAGGGCTCGGCGTGCGCGGCGTGGTCGACGGTACGGCGGTCATGGTGGGCCGGCCGCGGTTGCTGGCCGAGCACGACCACCGGATGCCCGCCGACCTCGCAGCCGCCGTCGACGCCGCGCAGGCGCAGGGGCGTACGGCCGTCGTCGTGGGCTGGGACGGCCTGGTGCGCGCCGTCCTCGTGGTGGCCGACACCGTCAAGTCCACGAGCGCAGAGGCGGTGCGGCAGCTGCGCGACCTCGGCCTGACCCCGGTGCTGGTGACCGGGGACAACGCCGCGGCCGCGCGGGCGGTCGCCGCCCAGGTGGGCATCGACGAGGTGGTCGCCGAGGTGCTGCCGGCGGAGAAGGTCGAGGTGGTCAAGCGGCTGCAGGCGCAGGGCAAGGTCGTGGCGATGGTCGGTGACGGCGTCAACGACGCCGCCGCGCTCGCCCAGGCGGATCTCGGGCTCGCGATGGGCACCGGCACCGACGTGGCGATGGAGGCCAGCGACCTGACGCTCGTGCGCGGGGACCTGCGGGTGGCCGCCGACGCGATCCGCCTGTCCCGCAGCACTCTGCGTACGATCAAGGGCAACCTGTTCTGGGCGTTCGCGTACAACGTCGCGGCCCTGCCGCTGGCCGCCGCGGGTCTGCTCAACCCGATGATCGCCGGGGTGACAATGGCGCTCAGTTCCGTGTTCGTCGTCTCTAACAGCCTGAGGCTGCGCGCCTTTCGGGCGGAGGCAGTCGGCCGCCAGCGGGCGTAGCGTAGCGGAGCTCGCGGTCGAGCGGCCGGAGTCACGAGGCACAGCGCAGAGGAGGACGGCGCGGCGCTACGGCGGTTCGCGGGATGTGCCCGCGGGTACCCGTAAGGCAGGGTCGGAGTCATCACGGGGGTGAGACGAATGCCCGCAACGGCCGTTGAGCGCACCGGCCGTTGATAGCCGGCGGCGGGCGTCAGCGGGGCGCTTTGCGAGCTCGGCGTCCGCCGCCACCCTTCGCTGTCCAACGGCCGCTTGGCCGCTCCGGGCGCTCTCGTGGCCGCCGGCTACGAATTCGGGGGCGCCGAGTAGACCGCGCCGGTGAACTGGGCCACCTTCTTCCCCTCCAGGTGCGTGGCGAGGTCCGCTTCGCTGATCATCCCGACCAGTCGGTGGTCCTCGATGACCGGGAGCCGACGGATCTTGTGTTCCTCCATCAGCTTGAGGACTTCCTTCTCGTCGGCGTCCGCCTTGACCCAGACCGGAGTGCCCCGAGCCAGCTCTCCCGCCGTCGTCGTGCTCGGATCCTTGCCCTCGGCTATGGCGTGAACGACGATGTCCCGGTCGGTGATTATGCCGTGCAGCCGGTCGTCCATGCCGCAGACCGGCAACGCGCCGATCTTCATGTCGCGCATCTTCCGCGCGGCCATCTCGATTGTCTCCCGCTCACCGATGCACTCGGCACCGGGATGCATGATGTCACGTGCCTTCATCTTCCCCCCTGATGATCAGTCGGCTCTCGTGTCCCCGTTGGGATACCGGCTGGTCAACGCCGGCCGCCACGATGGCGTACGGTCGGATTGTCCCCTCAGGGTCATCGTAGGCAGGGGTGCCGCCGCAGGGAGCCGAACGGCCGACCTGTCAGTCTCCGCGGGACAGCCAGGTCGCGAGGTACCGGGTGAGTCCGGCGAGATCGGTGCCGGCGGCGCGGTAGGCGACGTGCCCGTCCGGGCGGACGAGATACTGCGCGGTCTGCTCCGGCCGCCGCACACCGAGCCGTGGCGTGGGATTGACGCGGTGCACGTGCAGCAGACCGGGATAGCCGGCGACGAGCCGACTCAGCGCCTCATCATCCCACTGCTGTGTCTGTCCACACAGGAGTAGGTGGAATGTGTGTGCCGACAGGACCTCGTGCAGCGTGGTGCGGCGTCCGTCCACAGTAGCTGACGCGTCGGGCAGGCGGTCGCCGGCCCGCGGGCCACCGCGCGGTCGGGGATGACCCTCAGCGACCGCGGGGCTGCGCCGGTAGGTAATGTCGAGTTCGCCGACGGTACGGAAGCCGTAGGCACGGGCCCACGGCAGCCGCAGCGCCAGCGACGCCAGCCGCGGCACCATCCGCCGTGCCAGCCGCGCCGGGGCGGCGGTGGAGGTGGCGACGGTGAACGCGCGGTCGGTGTATCGGACGACCGTCGCGCCGACCGGCCGCCGTTCGGCGTCGTAGGAGTCGAGCAGCCGTGCCGGGGCGAGCCCGCGGACGACCAGCGCGAGCTTCCAGCCCAGGTTGACCGCGTCCTGGATGCCGGTGTTCATGCCCTGCGCGCCGGCCGGGCTGTGCACGTGCGCGGCGTCGCCGGCCACGAACACCCGCCCGGCCCGGTACGTGGCGGCCTGTCGGTGCTGGAGGCGGAAGTCGCTCAGCCACACCGGGTCGTGGAGTCGCACTCGACCGCCGGTGAACCGGTCGACCGCGGCCTGCAGATCCCGCAGACTCGTGTCCTGCCCGGGCGGCGCGCCGGGCCAGCCGCTGCGCGGCCGCATGGTGATGATCCGCCACGGTGCGGGCCGGACCAGGGGGAAGAAGAGCGCGATCCCGTCCGACCCGAAGAAGGCGTGCGCGGCGTCCGGCTCGAGGCCGTCCACGGACAGATCCGCCAGGGCGAACGTCTGCGGGTAGCGGCCGCCGCGGAAGTCGATGCCGGCCAGGGTGCGCGTGGTGCTGCGTGCGCCGTCGCAACCGACCACGTACGCGGCGCGGACCCGTGTGGTGGTGCCGCCGGCACCGCCGAGCGTGCACGTCACCGCGGCGCCGTCGTTGGCGAGCGCGAGCAGCTCCACCGGCCGCTCCACCGTGACACCCTGCCCGGCGAGGTGCTCGCCGAGGACCTCCTCGGTCACCGCCTGGGAGACGAAGAGCAGGAACGGGTACGGGGTGTCGTCCATGCCCCGGTCGAACAGCGGAAACGACACCTCGCCACCCGGCCCGTGCAGGTACAGCCGCACCGCCGGATTGCCGCGCGCGACCAGCGCGTCGGACACGCCGAAGGGCCGCAGTACCTCGAGTGTGCGCGGCTGGACCGCCAGCGCCCGCGACTCGTGGACCTGTTCGGCTCGCCGGTCGATCACCCGCACGCGCGCACCGTACACGTGCGCCGTCGCGGCCAGGGCCAGGCCGGTCGGGCCAGCCCCGACCACCAGGACGTCGACGTCCGTCACAACCGGTCACCATAGCGCGCACAATCCGCTCGCGGCGGTTCGTGAGACGCTGTCACCTTCACGCCGATCGGCGCGCCCCGCCGTGGTGTCTACAGAGGACCATCGTGGGGCCGCAGCCACCGACCGGCCAGGTCCCGCGCACTGCCGCGTATCGCGGAACGGCGGCGGGCGTGTCCGTGCGCCCATACGCTGAGGGCGTGCCGAGCCTGCGCGAGCTGGTCGAACGTACCCCGGCGACGCGGGAGCGCTTCGTCGACCTGCTGCGCGTGCTGGCGATCACGGCGGTGGTGCTCGGTCACTGGCTGGTCACCGCCATCGGGTACGACGCCGCGGGGCGGCTCGTCGGGCGCTCCGCGCTGCCGCAGCTGACCTGGGCGCACCCGCTCACCTGGCTGTTTCAGGTCATGCCGGTGTTCTTCTTCGTGGGCGGCTTCGCCAACGCGGCGTCGCTGCGGTCGCACCGCGAGCGCGGCGGTGACGCGGTCGGGTGGCTGCAGACCCGCGCCGCCCGGCTGATCCGGCCCACAACAGCCCTGGTCGTGGTGCTCGCGGCCGGGTCGCTGCTCGCCCGCTGGCTCGGCGCGGACCCTCAGCTGATCCGCAGCGCCGTCTGGTACGCCTCGATCCCGCTGTGGTTCCTGTCCGCGTACCTCGCCGTCGTGCTGCTCACCCCGGTGATGTACGCCGTGCACCAGCGCTTCGGGCTCGTCGTACCCGTGGTGCTCGTCGGCCTGGTCGCGCTCGGCGACATCGCCCGACTGCGCGGCGCGGGAACGTGGGGTCTCGGCAGCTACCTGTTCGGCTGGCTCGCCATGCACCAGATGGGCTTCGCGTGGCGCGACGGCAACCTCCGGCCCACGCCGCGGGTGGCGCTGCCGCTGCTGTTCGGTGGACTGGCCGCCGCGGTGCTGCTCACCACCGTCGGCCCGTACCCGGTCAGCATGATCAATGTGCCGGGGGAGCGGGTGCACAACATGTCCCCGCCGACCGTGGCCCTGCTCGCCGTTGCCGCGGCCCAGCTCGGCCTGGCGTTGCTGCTGCGGGACCGCGCCACGCGATGGCTGCGCCGCACCGGGCCGTGGACCTTCGTGGTCGCGGCGAACTCGGTCGTGCTGACCGTCTTCCTGTGGCACCTGAGCGCTGCGGTGCTCGTCGTCGGCGTGCTGCACACGCTGGACGCGCTGCCCACGCCCCCGGTCGGCTCGGCCGGTTGGTGGCTGTGGCGACTGCCCTGGCTGGTCGTGCTCGCCGTGGTGCTCGCCGTGCTCGTCGGGATCTTCAGCCCGATCGAGCGGCGCAGCGCCCGGCGGCCCACGGAACGGCCGCGCTGGCTACCGGCCGGGCTCGCCCGGGTCCTGGTCCGGCCCGAGGTGCGGCTGGTGCTGACCGTCGCCGGATTCGTCGCCGTCATCGTCGGGCTGGTCGCCAACAGCGCCGCCCCGCAGACCAGACCGCAGCCGCTCGGCGTGCCCGTCGGCGCGCTGACCGCCTTCCTGATCGGCGCCGCGGTGCTGCGCCTGGTGGGCTCTACACCGGATCGGCGCGGCTGAGTACAGTCGACCGGTGACCGGAGAGCTCGTGCCGAAGCCTGAGACGCGGGTGTCCGACGCCGAACGGGACAAAGTGGTCGAGATCCTCACCCGGGCCGTGGGCGAGGGGAGGCTCACGCTCGAGGAGTTCGAGGAGCGGCTGAGCGGCGTGCTGGCGGCCGCGACACACGCCGAACTCGTCCCGTTCACCGCCGACCTGCCGGAGGCCGTCGCGCCCGACGTGGTCGAGTTGCGGTCCCGCGCCTCGGCGCTCAAGCGGACGGGGCGGTGGGTGGTGCCGCGCCGGCTCGTCGTCGAGGCCCAGGAGTCGAGCGTGAAGCTGGACTTCACCGCCGCCGCCGTCGCCACACCCACCGTCGAGGTGCAGCTGGAGGTACGTTCCTGCGCCGTCACGCTGGTGCTGCCCCGAGGCGCCTCCGCGAGCGTGGACGACATCGAGATGGTTGCCAGCTCCGCCAAGACCACCGTGCCGGACGCGGGTGGGCTGCACGTGGTGGTGCACGGTCGGATGAAGGCGTCGAGACTGCGGGTCCGCTACCAGCGCCGCTTCCTGCGCTGGCGGTGGTGATCCACCGTCGACCCCGGCGTGCGCTGCGCGAGGCACGCGCGAGGTTTCGCGGGTGCCGGCCGGGGGTAGCCACTCGCCATGGCGTACCCGGTCAGCGCCCTGTCCGAGTCGCGGCTGCGCGCCCGTGACCGCTTCCTCGACGCGGCAGCGGCCGACCTGCTCGCCCACGACGCGCGCCTGCCCGACCTGGCGATACAGGTCCAGTTCGACCGCGGCGTGGCGCACCTGACCGGCGACGCTCCGGACATCTCCACGCTCGCGACGGTGCGCCGGCTGATCGGCCGGCTCGACGGCGTCCTCGCCGTCTGGGACCGGGTACGCATCGACGGTCGGCCCCCGGTCACCGTCGACCTCGGTTGCGGCGACAGCCTCCAGTACCCGGAGAACATCGGCATCGACCGCCGGCTGACGAAGTCCTGCTCGGTCGTCGCCGACCTGAGCCGCGGGCTGCCCCTGGCGGACCAGTCCGTGGACCGCCTGTTCACCGTGCACGTGCTGGAGCACCTCGTCGACTACCTGGCGCTGCTGGACGAGTGCCACCGCGTGCTGCGCCCCGGTGGCATCCTGCACGTGCTCGCGCCGTGGTGGCGGCACGTCAACGCGGTCGCCGATCCGACGCACATCCGCTTCTTCGACATCCAGACGGTCAAGGGCATCCTGGCACCGCCCTCCGGACGCCGATGGTTCCCGCTGCACGTGGGGTGTGACGGCGCGACCGTCTTCGCCGACCTGACCCCCGACCACGACGGCGCCGAACCCGATCCGGGGGAGATGGCCCGGTTCTTCGACTGACCGCGCCGAGGGCACGTCGGGCCGGCGGTGGGCGTGGCGCGCGAGGTCCACAATCAAGCGCGCCGACTCCAAGCGCGCCGACTCGGGAGGGCATGGAGGTAGGGATGGTGCGGGCAGCAGGCCAGACGTTCGCCGACCGCAGCGCTGCCGGGCGGGCACTCGCCGAACAGGTCGAGGCGTACCTCGCGCGGCAGGAGGCGCCGCTCCGGCCGCCGCTGGTGCTGGCGCTGCCCCGAGGGGGCGTCCCGGTCGGGTACGAGGTGGCCCAGCGGGTCGGCGCCGAGCTGGACGTGGTCGTCGCACGGAAGATCGGCATGCCGGGCCACCCGGAGTTCGGCATCGGTGCGGTCACCGCGGACGGACCGCCGATCTTCAACGAGGACGTGCTGCGCCGGGTGGGGCTCACCGAGACGGACCTGGCCGACGCGGTTGCGGCCGAACGCGCCGAGGCGCGAAGGCGGCTGCGCCGCTACCGGGGCGATCGGCCGCCGCCCGAGGTCGCCGACCGGATCGTGGTCGTCGTGGACGACGGACTGGCCACCGGAGTGACCGCGATCGCCGCGCTGCGGGCGGTCCGCGACCAGCGGCCCCGCAGCCTCGCCTTCGGTGCTCCGGTGTGCTCGCCGGACGCGACGGTGAGCCTGGCCGACGAAACCGACGCGGTGATCTGCGTGCTCACGCCGAGCCTGTTCGGGGCCGTCGGCGCGTTCTACGACAACTTCGCGCAGATGACCGACGAGGAGGTCGAGGCGATCCTCACCCGCGCGGCCGGCTCGGCCACGGCCCGCCGCCCGCGCTGACCGCGGCCCGGCCACGGCCCGCCGCTGGCGCTGACCGCCGGCCTGGCCACGGGCTCCGCCGGTGCTGGCGGTCGGGTCACTCCGGCCGGGGTCCGCCGGTCGTCCGTTCGGCCTCCTCCTTGACCGCCACCAACGCCTCCGCGACGACGTTCTCCCGGCGCCGCGCGACCAGGCCACCCCAGAGCGCGCCAACCCCCCACAGGTCGGTGGCGAGCTCCCCGGAGTACTCGAGACGCGTGGTCAGGCCGTGGTCGCTGAGCACGAGCTCCTCGACGAGGTACGGCACCGGGCCGCGTACCAGCCGGATGTCCACGCGGTCGGGTGGGGTGAAGCGCAGGGTCTCGACGGTGCGCGTGACGAGCCCGGCCCACATCGGCGCGTCGTGCCGGGCGAGGACCATCTGGTCGCCGCGCTCCAGCACCCGCAGCCGGTCCCGTCCGGCGCGGGTGGGACCCTGCGACAGGTACGGCCGGGCGAGGATGTCGAACACCTCCGCGCGCGAGGCGCCGATGTCGACGGTGAGCGGCCCCAGCGGCCGGGTACGCCGGCCGACGTTGAGGTCGACGGTGAGCGCGCCGGTCGACAGGCCGACGTATCCGGTCGCGGCGAGCCCGGCGGCGAGCCCGGTCGCGCGACCGAGACGCCCCGGGAAACTGCCCACGCCCCCACCGTAGCCGCGGCGGCCGCCCGGCGCGCCGCAATGACCGCCGATCCGCGCCCACCCGCCGACCGGCGCTCCCCTGCCGACCGGCGCCCACACGCCGCCCGCAAACCTCCCGCCGACCGCGAACCTCCCGCCGAGCGGGCGGTCACGCGCGGGCGGCCACCCGCTCGATGAGCCCGAGCCGCAGCCGCTCGCGGCGTTCGATGACGAAACCGTGCCGCACCGCGATGTCCGCCGGCCGGCCCCGCAGCCACCGCGGCTCGGCGTGGTCGAGCAGCAGCAGGCGGCCACCTGGGCGTACCACCCGGTGCATCTCGGCGAGCGCCCGGTCCCGGTCCGGCATCGCGCACACGGCGAGAGTGCAGACGACCGTGTCGAAGCTGGCGTCGGGGAACGGCAACCGCTCCGCGTCGCCCTCCCGCAGGTCCGCCTCGCGGCCGAGTTCGGCGGCGCGGCGGCGGGCGACCTCGAGCATCTTCGGGCTCAGGTCGATGCCGACCACCTCGACATCCTCGCCGTACAGCGGAAGGTTGCGCCCGGTGCCCACGGCGACATCGAGGGTCCGTCCCCGTGCCTGGGCGCAGATCCACGCCCGGCTGTCGCCGATCACCCACCGCTCCACGCGATCGCCGGAGCGGTCGTACCCGGCGGCCCTGCGGTCCCAGCGTTGTCGTGCCACGTCCTTCTTGACCATGACGACCACTCTGCATGTTCATGTCAACATGAGGTCAAGTTCGGACGCGGAACTCACCATCGGCGAACTCGCGTCGCACTTCGGCCTGGCCACGCATGTGCTGCGCCACTGGGAGTCGGTCGGGGTGCTGCAGCCCGCCCGGCGGGTCAACGGCCGCCGCCGCTACCACCAGGAGCACCTGACCCGGGTCGCGATCATCGTGCACGCCCGCGAACTGGGGTTCGGCCTCGACGAGATCCGGGCGATCCTCAACGCCGACGACGGGGCCGGCCGGCGCACGGTGCTGCGCCGCCACCTCGACGAGCTGGAGCGCCGCATCGCTCAGGCGCAGGCGGCCAAGCGGCTCATCGAGCACGCGCTGGCCTGCGAGGCGGAGGACTTCCTGGCCTGCCCCCGCTTCCAACGTCTGGTGCACACGCTCGGCGTCCCGGATTGCGCCGGGGATTCGTGGGTAAAGGCACGTGAACATGGCCCAGGAACCGACACGTGAGCTGGTGGAGACATGAGTCGACCGCGGATCGTGGTCGTGGGTGCCGGCTTCGCCGGCTATCAGGCGGCCCGCAGGCTGTCGGCGTTGGCCCGCGGCTCGGCCGAGATCGTGGTGATCAATCCGACCAACTACTTCCTCTACCTGCCGCTGCTGCCAGAGGTGGCCACCGGGATCCTCGAACCGCGCCGGGTCGCCGTCTCGCTGTCCGCGACCCTGCCAGAGGTCCGGCTGGTGCTCGGCGAGGTGGACGGGATCGACCTCGCCGGCCGGCGGGTGCAGTACGTCGACGCCGAAGGCGCCCGCGGCGCGATGACCTACGACCGGCTGGTGATCTCGGTCGGCAGCGTGAACAAGCTGCTGCCGATCCCGGGGGTGGCCGAGCACGCGCGCGGGTTCCGAGGCCTGCCCGAGGCGCTGTACCTGCGCGACCACATCATCCGGCAGTTCGAGCTGGCCGAGGCCATCGGCGACCCGGACGAGCGGGCGGCCAGGACGACCTTCGTCGTCGTCGGCGCCGGCTACACCGGCACCGAGGTGGCAGGCCACGGCGTGCAGTTCACGTCGTACCTCGCCGCCAAGCACCCGCGGCTGGACGTGCAGCCCCGCTGGCTGCTCCTCGACGTGGCCCCGAGGGTGCTCCCCGAGCTGGACCAGCGGTTGTCGGCCACCGCGGACCAGGTGCTGCGCGGGCGGGGCGTGGACATCCGGGTCGGCACATCGGTGAAGGAGGCGACGCCGACCGGGGTCCACCTCAACGACGGCTCGTTCGTCCCGACCCACACCCTCATCTGGTGCGTCGGGGTACGCCCCGACCCGCTGGTCGGAGGACTCGGACTCCCCACCATCAAGGGCCGACTCGTCGTTGACGAGTACCTCAACGTCCCCGGGCACCCGGAGGTCTTCGCCTGCGGGGACGCCGCCGCCGTCCCGGACCTCACCCGGCCCGGCCAGACCACCCCGATGACCGCGCAGCACGCGGTACGGCAGGGAAAGCTGGTCGCGCACAACATCGCCGCGTCGTACGGCCGCGGCATGAAGCGGCCGTACCGGCACCACCCGCTGGGCTTCGTGGTGGACCTGGGCGGCGCGGACGCCGCAGCCAACCCGCTGGGCATCCCCTTGTCCGGGCTCACGGCCAAGACGGTCACCCGCGGCTACCACCTGCTGTCCATGCCGGCGAACCGGATCCGCATCGCGACCGACTGGCTGCTCGAGGCGCTGCTGCCGCGCCAGGACGTGCAGCTCGGGCTCGTCCGCGCGCCGGCCGTGCCGCTCGACACCGCGTCTCCCGAACTGCCCAAGGTACGGCGGTGACCTGCCGAGTTTTCGCCGCCCCGGCACCGATCAAGGAGGCTGTATCCGATGACTGGACCGATAGGCTTCGGTGGGTTCGGATCATGGGAGGAGTTGTTCGCGCGCCTGTTCGGGCTGGGCGAGCCGCAGCGACCGGCCTATCGGATCGACATCGGACGGTTGATGAGCGGGGACGCCCGTGAGCTCGTCGCCGACGCGGCCCGCCGGGCCAGCGAGTGGGGTTCGATCGACCTGGACACCGACCACCTGCTGTGGGCGGCGCTGCAACGCGAAGGGCTGCGGGAGCTGCTGCGCCGGGCCGGGGGGAGCCCGGAGGCGCTGCTGAACGAGCTGGACAAGCGGCCCAGGGGCGAGCCGCGCCGGCAGGGCCCGATGGCGATCACCCCGGCCGCCAAGCGGGCGCTGCTCGAGGCGCATCAGATCTCCCGCGCCATGGGCTCCTCGTACATCGGGCCGGAGCACATCCTCATGGCCTTGTCGCTGAACCCTGAGTCGCCCGGTGGGCACATCCTCTCGTCCGGCCGGGTCGGCCCTCGGGAGCTGCAGGCCGCCCGGGCCGGCATGGCGCCGCCCGGCGGCGGACGGCCGCCGAGCACCACCCCGACCGTGGACGAGTTCAGCCGGGACCTGACGGACCTGGCGCGCGCCGGGAAGATCGACCCCGTGATCGGCCGCGCAGACGAGATCGCGCAGACGATCGAGGTGCTCTCCCGGCGTACCAAGAACAATCCCGTGCTCATCGGCGAGGCCGGCGTTGGCAAGACGGCGATCGTTGAGGGGATCGCGCAGCGCATCATCGAGGGGGACGTGCCCCAGACGCTCGCCGGCAAGCGGGTGGTCCAGCTCGACATCGGCGGTGTCGTGGCCGGCACCCGGTTCCGAGGCGAGTTCGAGGAGCGGCTGAAGAAGATCATCGACGAGGTGCGCGAGCACGGCGACGAACTCATCGTCTTCATCGATGAGCTGCACACCGTCGTCGGGGCCGGGGCGGCCGGCGGCGAGGGCGCGATGGACGCGAGCAACATGCTCAAGCCGGCACTGGCCCGCGGCGAGCTGCACATCGTCGGCGCGACCACCCTGGACGAGTACCGCGAGCGCATCGAGAAGGACGCCGCGCTCGCCCGCCGGTTCCAGCCGGTCTTCGTGTCCGAGCCGACGGTGGAGGACACCATCGAGATCCTGCGAGGCCTGCGCGACCGGTACGAGGCGCACCACCAGGTGCGGTTCACCGACGAGGCACTCGTCGGCGCGGCGCAGCTGTCCGACCGCTACATCGCCGACCGCTTCCTGCCGGACAAGGCCATCGACCTGATCGACCAGGCCGGCGCCCGGGTGCGGCTGCGCACCGTGACGCCCGCGCCGGACCGGCGCGGCCTGGAGCAACGGCTCGAGCAGCTGCGCCGGGACAAGGACCAGGCCGTGGCCGACGAACAGTACGAGCGGGCCTCCGCGCTGCGCGACCAGATGGCCGAGCTGCAACGCCAACTCGGGCAGGAGCAGGAGCGGGAGGCCGGTGTGCCGCAGGTGGGGCCCGAGGACATCGCCGAGGTGGTGTCCCGCTGGACCGGCATCCCAGTCAGTCAGCTCACCCAGGAGGAGCGCGAGCGCCTGCTCGGCCTGGAGGAGCACCTGCACCGGCGGGTGGTCGGGCAGACCGAGGCGGTGCAGGCCGTCGCCGAGGCGGTACGCCGCTCCCGGGCCGGTCTCGGCGACCCGAACCGTCCGATCGGCAGCTTCCTGTTCCTCGGCCCGACCGGGGTGGGCAAGACCGAGCTGGCGCGCGCGCTGGCCGAGGCCCTGTTCGGCGACGAGGAGCGGATGGTGCGCCTGGACATGAGCGAGTTCCAGGAGCGGCACACGGTCAGCCGGCTGATCGGCGCGCCGCCCGGGTACATCGGGTACGGCGAAGCGGGTCAGCTCACCGAGGCGGTGCGCCGGCGACCGTACGCGGTGGTCCTGCTCGACGAGATCGAGAAGGCGCACCAGGACGTGTTCAACATCCTGTTGCAGGTCATGGACGACGGCCGGTTGACCGACAGCCAGGGCCGGACCGTGAGCTTCAAGAACACCGTGCTCATCATGACCAGCAACATCGGCTCGGACATCATCGGGCAGCGGCGCCAGCCGCTGGGCTTCACCAGCGACGGGCCCGCCGGCGCGGGCGGATCGCTGCGCGACCAGCTGATGCGGCGGCTGCAGGAGTACTTCCGGCCGGAGTTCCTCAACCGCATCGACGAGATCATCATCTTCCAGCGGCTGGAGGCCGAGGAGCTGCGCCAGATCACCGAGCTGATGCTGGAGGAGACCCGCCGCCGGCTGCACGCGCAGGACATCACCGTCGAGTTCACACCGGCCGCGGTCACCTGGGTGTCCGAGCACGGCTACCAGCCCGAGTACGGGGCCCGGCCGATGCGGCGCATCATCCAGCGCGACATCGACAACGCGATATCCAGCATGCTGCTGCGCGGTGAGCTGCGGCCGGGGCAGCACCTCGTGGTGGACGCCCGCGACGACCAGCTGCGCTACGAGGTGCGGGAGCCCGCCCTCACCGGCTGACCGACGCCCCCCAGTCGGGGTTGATCATGAGGTTGGCCGCGGCCCTGTCAGTGCGTCGCGGCGCTAATTTCATGATCAACGGCAGGCCGCGTTCCTGGCCGTCGTCGGGCTGTCGCCGTCGGTCTGATGCGGGCGGACGCCGCTGCGCTGGAAGTTTGCTGCGAGCACCGCGCTGACGCGCGGTGAGCTCATCCGCGTCCGGATGCTGGACCAGCCAGTCTTACGTTTTTTTCGAATAGTGGGTACTCTAAGTGCATGGCGACGGCGCTGCGCGAACGGACAATACTCCCTCCAAGCGAGGGCTCCGACCTTTCCCGGCTCGCCCGTCGGCTGGCGAAGATTGAGCCGCCCGCCCAAGCGCGACTCGTCGGCCCCGACGGCTCCACAATCGACCTTCCTAACGAGTTGTACAAGGTGCTACGTGACGTGGTGAGCGCCCTGTCCCAGGGTCTGGCCATCTCCATAGCCCCGCACAACACCATGCTGACCACGCAGGAGGCAGCGGATCTCCTCAACATCTCCCGACCGACCCTCGTACGTCTGCTCACCGACGGCGAGATTCCGTACACCATGCGCGGGCGGCATCGGCGGATCATGCTCCGCGACGTTCTCGACTACCGGGAACGCACGCGGCGCGAACGCCGCCGGACACTGGACCAGATGGCCGCAGAGGCCGAGGAGGACAACCTCTATGAGGTGACGGCAACGCCGAAACGGACCAGGTGAGGTGGTGCTGTGGCATTTCCCGGCACTGCTCGACACCTGCGTGCTATACCCCGCCTACCTGTGCGACACCCTCCTTCGGCTCGCCGAAGCCGAGGCATTCCGTCCGCTGTGGTCGTCCGGCATCCTCACCGAACTGCGGCAGAACCTGATCGAGGCCGGTATCCGACCCGATCGGGTCGATCGGCGTATCGATCACATGAGCCGTTCGTTTCCGGACGCAATGGTGACGGCCTACGAATCTCTGCTTGAGGGCATGGACAACGACCCGAAAGACCGACATGTGCTTGCCGCAGCCGTACGTGCCCGGGCCGAGGTCATCGTCACCTTCAACATCAGGGATTTTCCTGAGAAGACGTTGCAGCAATACGATCTTATTGCCGTACACCCCGACGAGTTTCTCCTTGATCAGCTCAACCTCTATCCGGGCCTGACCCTTGAGGTGCTCGAACAGCAGGCAGCGTGCTACCGACGCGAGCCGACGACCGTCGCCGGGCTGCTGCCCCTGCTCGAACGCACGGGACTACCGCAGTTCGCCGCCGAAGTCCGCCGGCACATCCGGTAGCGTTCGTGCGCGCGGCCTCGTCTGCATGGCGCCACCATCCGGAAACCGTGGCAGCGCTCGGTCCCGGACATCGTGGGTACGCTCGGGCGGGTGATAGCCCGTAGCGATGTCGAGGCGGCGGCGCGGCGGATCGCCGACCACGTGCGCCGCACACCGGTGGTGGCGGTCGAAGCCGATCCGTTCGCCCCGGCGGGCGAGGTCTGGCTGAAGCTGGAGTACCTGCAGCACTCGGGTTCGTTCAAGGCGCGCGGGGCGTTCAACCGGATCCTGGCCGCGGTCGAGGCCGGCGAGGTGCCGGCCGCCGGGGTGATCGCGGCGTCCGGCGGCAACGCGGGAGCGGCTGTCGCCTACGCCGCGCGGACGTTGGGCCTGCCGGCCGAGGTGTGGGTGCCAAAGACGGCGCCGGCCGTGAAGGTGGCCGCGCTGCGCGATCTCGGCGCGACCGTGGTGCGGCACGGCAGCGAGTACGCCGAGGCGTACGAGGGGGCGACCAAACGGGCCGCCGACACCGGCGCGCTGTTCTGCCACGCGTACGACCAGCCGGAGATGTGCGCGGGCGCGGGCACCCTCGCGCTGGAGCTGCGCGACCAGATCGGCGGGTTCGACACGGTGCTGCTCGTCGCGGGCGGCGGCGGCCTGATGGCCGGTGTCGCCACCGCGCTGCACGGCCACGCCCGCGTCGTCGCGGTCGAACCCGAGACCGCCCCGACCCTGCACGCGGCGCTGGCGGCCGGTGGCCCGGTCGACGTCGAGGTCTCCGGTGTCGCCGCCGACAGCCTCGGCGCCCGTCGCCTCGGCACGATCGCGTACGAGGTGGCCACCCGGACCGGGGTGCAGAGCCTGCTCGTCACCGACGAGCAGATCGTCGCCGCGCGCCGGCTGATCTGGGACCGCTACCGCATCGTCGTCGAGCACGGCACGGCCGCCGCGATGGCCGCCCTCGTCGCCGGCGCGTACCGGCCCGTCCCGGGCGAGCGTCTGGTCGTGCTGCTCTGCGGCGCCAACACCAACCCGGGCGACCTGGGAGCCTGACAAACACGAGATCCGCGCGACCGGGGTCCGCCCGCGGCGGCATGCACACGAACACGCGGGGACGCACGGTCGGGGACAGCGCGGTTGACGGGACGTCGCGCGCCGACCGGACCGGGCGGCCGCGGACCGGCGGGTCAGCCTGTCGGGGCGGACCGTTCGGCCGGGCGGCCCGCGCCGGTCGTGGCGAGGATGACCGACGCGACCAGGTCGGGGTCGTCGCTCATCGGCACGTGCCCGCAGCCGGGCAGGTCCACGTGGCGCGCCTGCGGCAGCCGCTGGCGGGCGAGCGCCGCCTGCCGGTAGGGCAGGATCCGGTCCCGGGTACCCCAGGCCACCGTCACCGGCACCGTAGGGTTCCCGGTGAACGCGTACCGGCGTCCGGCCCGGGCGCAGGCGTCGAAGGCGCGGGCGTCGCGCAGCGCCCGGGCGTCGGCCAGCGCCCGCTCCACGGTCAGCCGCCCGGGGCGGGCGAAGATCATGCCGAAGGAGAGAGCGCGTGTCGGCGCGGCGCGGAACGCCGCGCGCAGCACGGGCTCGGGCAGCCGCGCAGCGAGCCGGTGCGTGCGCAGCACGCCGAGCGCCCAGCGCAGTTGGCGCGGCGTGCAGAAGCCGGCGGGGGAGAGCGCGGTGGCCGAGGAGACCAGCCCGGCCGCGGCCAGTTCCAGGGCGATCGCCCCGCCGAGGCTGTTGCCGGCGACGTGCGGACGGTCGAGCCCCAGCTCGGCGAAGAAGGCCCCGACGGCGGCGACCACCTCGGCCATGTCCTTCGGCACCCCGCCGGCCGGCACCGGGGACGCGCCGAACCCGGGCAGGTCGACCGCGATCACGTCGTGCGCCTGCGCGAGCAGGTCCAGCACCGGCTCCCAGGCCCGCCAGTGGTGGCCGATGCCGTGCAGCAGCACCAGCGGCTCGCCCGTGCCGCGTCGTTCATACACAAGTTCCGTCACGGCGTCACCTCCGTACCCGGGGAGACCTGCGTCTCCGTGCTGTGCGCGCCGAACCACCGGCCCAACGCCCGGACCTCCTGCTCCATCCGCGGCACCGAGGTACGGGCGATCCGGCCGACGACGAGGTCGTTGAGCGGGCTTGTGAACATCGCGCGCAGCGCCTGCACCGCCCCGACGGCCCGGGGCACGTAGACGCGGCGGCGGCGCCGCTCGACCGCGTCGACGAACGCCCGCGCGCACGTCTCGACCGGGGTGTACGAGCCGAGCGGCCACGGCAGCTTGCGCAGCGCCTCCCGGAACGACGGCAGGTCGTCCTTGGCGTCGCGCACCAGGTCCGTGTCGATCCAGGACGGGTGCGCGGTGCCGACGCGGACGCCGAGGTGGCGCAGTTCCAGGCGCAGGGCGTTGCCGAACTGCTCGACGCCGGCCTTCGACGCGCAGTATGCGGCCATGCCGGGCAGTACGGCGAACGCCGCGGCCGAGGAGACCAGCAGGTAGTAGCCGCGGCTGGCGATCACGTGCGGGACGGTCGCGCTGACCGTGCGCATCACACCGACGAGGTTGACGTCGATGGTCCGGGCCAGCGCCTCGACGTCGCCGACGGCGACGGTGCCGAGGTTCGCCACGCCGGCGTTGGCCACCACCGCGTCGATGGCCCCGAACCGCTCGACGGTGCCGCGCACCGCCGCGTCGAGACTGGACTGGTCGGTCACGTCGCAGGCGAACCAGGCGGCCCGGTCGCCGAGGTCGGCGGCGAGCGACGCCAGCCGTTCGGGTTCGAGCCCCAGGAGCGCCACCCGGGCGCCCCGCTCGACCGCGATCCGGGCGGTGTGCGCGCCGATGCCCCGGGCGGCCCCGGTGACCACGACGACCTTGCCGGCCAGTCGTGCCGACCGGGAGCCGTCAGGGCGGCTGGAGAATCCCGACCGGTCCCCGCCGCCTGAGCTGCGCGTCACCGTGCCCTCCCCGCCACCTCGGCGCGGTCACGCCTGGCCGCCACGATGTCGTACGCCGACGGATCGAACCGGCGGGTGCGCAGCCGGTACGACCAGGTGTAGCCGGGCCAGAGCGTGGAGTTGCGGCCGGAGGAGTCCAGGTACCAGCTGTGGCATCCGCCGCGCAGCCAGACCGTGTCCGCCATCCGGCGGTCCACTGTGGCCAGAAACCGCTGCTGCGCCTGCGGCTTCGGCTCGACCGCCCGCACGCCGGTGCGCTCGAGGTGCCGCAGCGCGCCGAGGACGTACCGGATCTGGCTTTCGATCATGAGGACCACGGAGGTGTGCCCGAGGCCGGTGTTCGGGCCGAGCAGGAGGAACAGGTTGGGGAAGCCGGCGACGGTGATTCCCTTGTACGCGCCCATCGTGGTGCTCCACGCCTGGGCCAGCGTGCGCCCGTCACGGCCGCGTACCAGGTGCGCGATCGGCGGCTCGGTCACCCGGAACCCGGTGCCGAGGATGATCGCGTCGGCCTCGCGCAGCCGGCCGTCGACCGTGACGATGCCCTCCGGTCGGACCTCGGCGATGCCGTCCGTGATGACCTCCACATTCGAGCGGGTCAGCGCCGGGTAGTAGTCGTTGGAGAGGAGGACCCGCTTGCAGCCCATCGTGTAACGCGGGGTGAGCTTGGCGCGCAGCGCCGGGTCCGGCACCGACCGGCGCAGGTGCCGCCGCGCGACGGCCTGGCCCAGCCGCATGAGCGCCGGGCGCAGGAAGGCGGTCGCGCTCGCCTCGCGGACCCAGTAGATGCCGAGGCGCGCCAGCCGCTGAGCCGGCGGGAAGGCCCGGAAGATCCGCCGTTCCAGCGCGGTGATGGCCCGGTCCGGGCGGGGCAGCACCCACGGCGGGGTGCGCTGGTACAGGTCCAGTCGCGCGACGCGCGGCGCGATCGCGGGGACGAACTGGATGGCCGAGGCGCCGGTGCCGATGACCGCGACCCGCCGTCCGGTCAGGTCGTAGGCGTGGTTCCACCGCGCCGAGTGGAAGACCTCCCCGGCGAAGCGGTCGAGCCCCGGCAGGTCCGGGATGGCCGGGGTGTCGAACGGGCCGGTGGCGGCGACCAGGACGTCGGCGGTCCAGCGCCCCTGCGTGGTGTCCAGCACCCAGTGCCCTGCGTCGTCGTCCCAGGCCGCCGCGGTCACCTCGTGGTTCAGCCGCAGGTGCGGGCGTACGCCGTACCGGTCGACGCAGTCGCGCAGGTACGCCCAGATCTCCGGCTGGCTGGAGAAGCTGCGGCTCCAGTCGGGGTTCGGCGCGAAGGAGAACGAGTACAGGTGCGACGGCACGTCGCAGGCGCAGCCGGGGTAGCTGTTGTCGCGCCACGTGCCCCCCACGTCCGAGCCGCGCTCGAACACCACAAAGTCCTCGAGGCCCTGGTGACGCAGCTGGATCGCCATGCCGATCCCGCCGAACCCGGCCCCGACGATCGCCACGCGCAGATGCATAGCGCGAAGTTACCACCGAGTAGCTAGAAGCGGTATGCCCCGTTCCGGCGACTCCTCAGGCGCCGCCGCCGCGCCCCGCGTGAGCTGCACGATGCGCAGGGCCTCCCCGGGCGTGGTCATCTTCAGATGGCGAAATCGAGGCTTGTTGATTGCGCGGCCCGTTGGAAGCATGCCCGCCAAGGCGCATCGCATCGAGATGCGTCTCTAGCTCTGGGAGGCCTGTATGCGACTCACAAGGTCCATCCTCCGGCGCGCCGCGCTGACCTCGGCGGCGGCCGGACTCCTGCTCGGCGGCCTGCTCGCCGGATCCCCGGCCCAGGCCGCGCCCGCCCTGGACGTGCACGGCGTCGAGGCCCTGGCCGAGCGGCTGGGCACGCGTACCGCCGGCAGCTACGTCGACGCTGCGAGCGGCCGGATCGTGGTCACCATCAGCGACCCGGCGGCGGCCGCGACCGTTCGGGCCGCCGGCGGCGTGCCGAAGCTCGTCACCCGCAGCGCCGCCCAGCTCGACGCGATCACCGCGGAGCTGGGCCGCAGCGCCACCATCCCCGGCACCGCCTGGTCGGTCGACCCGCAGACGAACCAGGTCGTAGTCACGGCCGACAGCACCGTCACCGGCGCGAAGCTGGCCCGGCTGAAGGCGGTCACCTCGCGGTTCGGCGACGCCGTGCGGCTCGAGCACGAGGCTGGTGTGCTCACCCTGAACATCTCCGGCGGGCAGGCCATCTACGGCGGTGGCTCGCGCTGCTCACTCGGCTTCAACGTGCGCAGCAGCAGCGGCACCCAGTACTTCCTGACTGCCGGGCACTGCACCAACATCGCCTCCACCTGGTACGCCAACTCCAGCCTGACCACGGTGCTCGGCACCCGGGCGGGCAGCAGCTTCCCGGGCAACGACTACGGGATCGTGCGCTACACCAACACCTCGATCTCCAAGCCCGGCAACGTGTACCTCTACAACGGCACCTACCGGGACATCACCGGGGCGCGCAACGCGGTCGTCGGCGAGACCGTGTACCGCAGCGGCAGCACGACCGGCCTGCGCAGCGGTCGCGTGCTGAGCCTGAACGCCACGGTGAACTACCCGCAGGGCACGGTGTACGGGCTGATCCGCACCAACGTCTGCGCCGAGCCGGGTGACAGCGGCGGCTCGCTGTTCGCCGGCAACTCCGCGCTCGGCCTCACCTCGGGCGGCAGCGGCAACTGCACCTTCGGCGGCACGACGTACTTCCAGCCGGTGACCGAGGCGCTGGCCGCCTACGGCGTGAGCGTCTACTGATTCCCGCTACGCGGTTCCCCGCGGTGCCCGCCGGACCTGAGGTCCGGCGGGCACTCATTTCGGTGCGGTCCCCGGGTGGTCCCTGCCAGCGCGACGATTCGCGTCGGGCTAACTCTTCTGCACGGCTGGCCGGCTTCGGTGGTTGGCGTTGTTCTTGCGCCTGGCGCGCTTCTTGCTCCTACGCTTCGACACCGTTACGTCTCACCTTCCGTCGCGGGCGTCTGGGTATGCGCTTCACTGCAGCCGGCCGCGTCGTCGTCGGCTTCCGACCGGATTGGAACGCGGCCGAGGGGTTGCTGCTTGGGGTCGGCCCCGTGCGCCTGCGGGCACATCCTCTGGCTGGACTACCTGCCAGAACTCCTTCGGCAACTGGGCCCGGCCGGCGCGCAGGGACTCCCGATGTCAGTGATCTCTGCTGGCGACCCTGGACGTCCCCGGCCCGACTGGCCTCGCGCCGGCCTATCCTGGCGACTGCCATGGGAACGCCTGACCGGTATGCGCTCGCCGACCTGCCGCCGCGCCTCACCGACTTGATGGTGCGCGATCAGCGCAGGCTGGCCCGCCGCATCGACGGCGCGCGCCGGATCCGCGACCGGCGTGCCCGGGAGTCGGCCGCCGGCGAGATCGCCGCCGAGATCGAGGCGGCACAGCGGCGGGTGGAGCGGCGTCGCGCCGCGGTGCCGGCGGTGACGTACCCCGAGGAACTGCCCATCACCGGACGCAAGGACGAGATCCTCGCCGCCATCCGCGACCACCAGGTGGTGATCGTCGCGGGGGAGACCGGGTCGGGCAAGACCACCCAGCTTCCCAAGATCTGCCTGGAGCTCGGCCGGGGCGTCCGGGGGATGATCGGCCACACCCAGCCGCGGCGGCTGGCCGCCCGCACGGTCGCCGCGCGCATCGCGGAGGAGCTCGGCACACCGCTCGGCGGAGCGGTCGGCTACCAGGTCCGGTTCACCGGCCAGGTCGGCGAGGACACGCTGGTCAAGCTGATGACCGACGGCATTCTGCTGGCCGAGATCCCGTCCGACCGCAACCTGTACCGCTACGACACGCTGATCGTCGACGAGGCGCACGAGCGCAGCCTCAACATCGACTTCATCCTCGGCTACCTCAAGCAGATCCTGCCGCGCCGGCCGGACCTGAAGGTGATCATCACCTCGGCGACCATCGAGACGGAACGCTTCTCCCGGCACTTCGACAACGCACCCGTGATCGAGGTCTCCGGCCGCACGTACCCGGTCGAGGTCCGCTACCGGCCTCTGCTGGCCGAGGCCGGCGCCGCGGCCGACTCCGCCGCCGGAGCGGACGACCGCGACCAGATCCAGGCCATCTGTGACGCGGTGGACGAGCTGTGCGCCGAGGGGCCCGGAGACATCCTGGTCTTCCTGAGCGGCGAACGGGAGATCCGCGACGCCGCCGACGCGCTGCGGCGGCGTGACCTGCCCGACACCGAGATCCTCCCGCTCTACGCCCGACTGTCCACGGCCGAACAGCACCGGGTGTTCCAACCCCATCCGGGGCGGCGCATCGTGCTGGCGACCAACGTCGCCGAGACCTCGCTCACCGTGCCGGGCATCCGGTACGTCGTCGATCCCGGCACCGCACGCATCTCCCGCTACAGCCACCGCACCAAGGTGCAGCGGCTGCCCATCGAGCCCATCTCGCAGGCCTCCGCCAACCAGCGTAAGGGCCGCTGCGGGCGGCTGGCCGACGGCATCTGCATCCGGCTCTACTCGGAGGCCGACTTCCTCAGCCGGCCCGAGTTCACCGAGCCGGAGATCCTGCGTACCAACCTCGCCTCGGTCATCCTGCAGATGACCGCGCTCGGGCTCGGCGACGTGGCCGAGTTCCCGTTCATCGACCCGCCCGACCGGCGCGCCATCGCCGACGGCATCGCGCTGCTGCAGGAACTCGGCGCCCTCGACCCGGCCGACAAGCACCGGCTGACCCCGATCGGGCGCAAGCTGGCGCAGCTGCCGATCGACCCCCGGCTCGGGCGCATGGTGCTGGAGGCCGATCGCAACGGCTGTCTGCGCGAGGTGCTCATCATCGCCGCAGCGCTGTCCATACAGGACCCACGCGAGCGACCGCTCGACAAGCAGCAGGCCGCGGCGCAGATGCACGCCCGATTCGCCGACGAGACCTCCGACTTCCTGGCGTACCTGAAGCTGTGGGACTACGTGCGGGCGCGGCAGAAGGAGTTGTCGGGCAGCCAGTTCCGCAGGATGTGCCGCACCGAGTTCCTGCACTACCTGCGCATCCGCGAGTGGCAGGACCTCTACGGTCAGTTGCGGCAGGCGGCGGCCGCGCTCGGCATGGCCCAGAACAGCAATCCGGCCGACCCGCGCGCGGTGCACGTCTCGCTGCTCGCCGGGCTGCTGTCCCACATCGGCCTCAAGGACCCGGAGAAGCAGGAGTACGTGGGCGCGCGGAACGCCCGCTTCGCGATCGCCCCGGGCTCGGCGCTGTTCAAGAAGTCACCCCGGTGGGTGATGGCGGCCGAGCTGGTCGAGACCTCGCGGCTGTGGGCGCGCGTCGTCGCGCGCATCGAGCCGGAGTGGATCGAGCCGCTGGCCCAGCACCTGGTCAAGCGCACCTACAGCGAACCGCATTGGGAGCGCAAGCAGGGTGCCGTGATGGCCTACGAACGGGTCACCCTGTACGGCGTACCGATCGTGGTGCGGCGCAAGGTGAACTACGCGCGCATCGATCCGGCGGTGGCGCGTGAGATGTTCATCCGGCACGCGCTGGTCGAGGGGGACTGGGACACGCACCACGCGTTCTTCGCACAGAACCGCCGGCTGCTCGACGAGGTCGCCGACCTCGAACACCGGGCGCGTCGGCGGGACATCCTCGTCGACGACCAGACGCTGTTCGACTTCTACGACCAGCGCATCCCCGCTGAGGTCGTCTCCGCGCGGCACTTCGACAGTTGGTGGAAGCGGGCCCGACGCACCGACCCGGATCTGCTCACCTTCTCCACCGCGATGCTGGTCAACCCGGTCGCGGGTGGGGTCAGCGCCGAGGACTACCCGGACTTCTGGTGGCAGGGCGAGCTGCGGCTGCCGCTCAGCTACCAGTTCGAGCCCGGTACGGCGGCCGACGGTGTGACCGTGCACATCCCGCTGGCGGTGCTCAACCAGGTACGCCCCGACGGGTTCGACTGGCAGGTGCCGGGGCTGCGCGAGGAACTGGTCAGCGCGCTGTTGCGCTCGCTGCCCAAACAGTTGCGGCGCAACTTCGTGCCGGTGCCCGACCACGCCCGCGCCGTCCTCGCCGGAATATCCCCTGTGGACGGGCCGCTGCTCGACGCGATGACGCGGGAGCTGCGCCGCCTCACCGGGGTGACGGTGCCGTACGACGCGTGGCAGCTCGATCGAGTGCCGGACTACCTGAAGATGACGTTCCGGGTGGAGGACGAGCGGGGCCGCCCGTTGGCCGAGGGCAAGGACCTGGCCGAGCTGAAGCGCCGGCTCGCCGGCGCGGCCCGCGTGGCGGTGTCCACAGTGGTCTCGGACGTGGTGGGCGGCATCGAGCGGCAGGGGCTCAAGGACTGGACCGTCGGGACGCTGCCGCGGGTCGTGGCGCGCAAGCACGCCGGGTACGCCGTGCGCGCCTATCCGGCGCTGGCCGACGAGGGCGACAGCGTGGCGGTGCGGGTGTTCGAGACCGAAGCCGAGCAGTGGCGCGCCATGTGGCAGGGCACTCGGCGCCTCCTGCTGCTGCGCGTGGCGTCACCCGTGGCCTACGTCTCGGGCAGGCTGTCCACCCGGGCCAAGTTGGCGCTGGCCGGCAACCCGCACGGCGGCGTGTCCGCCCTGCTGGCCGACTGCATCGCCTGCGCCGCTGACAAGATCATCGCGGACGGTGGCGGACCCCCCTGGGACCGCGACGGGTTCGAGAAGCTGCGCGAGAAGACCCGCGCGGAGCTCAACGAGACCACGCTGCAGGTGGTGATCGCCGTCGAGAAGGTGCTCACCGTCGCCCACGAGGTCGAGCAGCGGATGACGGGTACGGCGAACCCGGTGCTGCGGCCGGCGCTCGACGACATCCGCGCCCAGCTCGCCGAGCTGGTCTACCCGGGTTTCGTGACCGCGACCGGGTGGGGGCGCCTGGGCGACCTGGTGCGCTACCTGCGCGCGATCGAGCGCCGCCTGGAGAAGCTGCCGCAGAACCCGGCGCGCGACCGCGACCGCATGCTCATCGTGGCCGAGGTGCGCGAGGAGTACGAGGACCTGCTCAAGCGCCTGCCACCCGAGCGGCGCGAAGACGAGGACGTACGCCAGATCCGCTGGATGATCGAGGAGCTGCGGGTCAGCCTCTTCGCCCAGACCCTCGGCACGCCGTACCCGGTGTCGGACACCCGCATCTACCGTGCGATGGACGCGGTGCTCGAACACTCCGGGTAGGCCGTCGGCCCGCGCCGTACCGGGTCACTCCGGCCGCGCTTCGTCCTCGTACTCCTCGGTCGGGCGCTCGGGCGGTACGCCGTACGGCGAGACCTGGTCGGCCGGGACGGGGCCTTTGGGGCCCTTGTCCGGCGGCCCGGTGTGCTGGGCGGTCTCCTCCCGGTGCTCCTGCACCAACGGGTCGTGTCCGCTGCGCCGCATCTCCGGCTGCTGGACGTTGGGCATCGGCTCGCCTCCTCGCGCGCTGGGCGACGGTCAGACCTCGTGCCGTCAGGGCAGGCGGTCGCGTGCGGGTCGCCACCGCAGCGGGTAGCGGCTGGCGAGGAAGCCGGCCAGCACGACCGGGCCCGCGACCGCCGCCAGCGCCGCGTCGCCAAGGAACAGGTCCACGGCGACCAGCACGACGACGACTCCGGCCCACACGCCGTTGCGGCCTGTCCGGTACTCGCGCGGGGCCCGTGGCCGCCCGAGGGTCAGCCCTTCGGCGAAGCGCGGGTCTTCCCTGCGCACGGCCGAGGCGATTCCGCTCAGCCGGTTGCGGTCCTCCCGACTCAACATCACCCCGCGGCCTCCTCAGTGTGGTTCCGCGACCTTCGCCATCGCGCTACCCGGCCTCCTGACCGCTAAACGCGACCCCGTGGGGTGCGGCCGGGCGGGCGACGCAATGTTTCCCGGCCCCGGACCCGTTATCACTGTGAGGCTGGAGGTGCACGTGACGTACGAGGAGTTCGCCAGCTCCCGCTTGCCGGCGCTGCTGCGGTACGCGGTCATGCTGACCGGGGACCGCCACAGCGCCGAGGACCTGGTGCAGGAGGCGATGGTGCGGGCCCAGCTGAACTGGAGGCGGATCGCGCGCACCGGCGCGCCCGACCGTTACGTGCGTCGCATCCTCACGAATCTGTTCATCGACTGGCGGCGGGGATCCTGGGTGCGTCGGGTGCTGCTGCGGCCCGAGCCGGACGATTCGGTCCCCGAGGTCGGCGACCACGTCCAGCGCGCGGCGGACCGCGACGAGGTGTGGGCGCTCCTCGCCGCCCTGCCCCGGCGGCAGCGCGCAGCGCTCGTGCTGCGCTTCTACGAAGACCTCGCCGACGGCGAGATCGCCGAGATCCTCGGCTGCGCCGTCGGCACCGTCCGCGCGCACATCTCCCGCGCGCTGGGCACGCTTCGGGCCGAGCTGGCGCCGGCGTACGAGTCTGGAGTCCGACGATGATCGAGTACGAGGTGCGGGCGGCCTTCGCCCGCCACGAGGAGCCGGTGGGGGACGTGACGAGGCTGCGGCTCGCCATCGAGCGAGAGGCGGCGCGGCGGCGCCGCCGCCGGGCGGTCCTGCGCACCTCGGGCGCGGCGCTGGCGGTGGCCGTGGTGGCCGCGCTGCCGGGGATCGGCGTGGACCTGTTCCGCGACGCGGAGCGGAGATCCCCGCTGGTCGCGCCCGACGGTGGTGCGGTGAACCTGCTCGTGCTCGGGCTCGACCGGCGACCCGGTCAGCAGGAGGACTACCTGCCGGGCGCGGACACCATCATGGTGGTGCACGTGCCGGCGACCCGGGACCGTGCCTACCTCGTCTCGATCCCGCGCGACACCCGGATGGAGATCCCGGCCGACCCGAAGACCGGCCGCCCGGTCACCGACCACGTCAACAGCGCCTTCAGGTACGGGAGCCAGGACGGTGGCGGGGTCGCGGGCGGGATCGCGTTGACCAAGCGCACGCTGCACGACCGCACCGGGCTCACCTTCGACGGCGCCGTGGCGGTGGAGATGGTCGGTCTGCAGCGGGTCGTGGACGCGGTGGGCGGGGTGTCCATGTGCGTCGACCAGCGCGTCACGTCCATCCACACCGGACGGATCTTCGAGACCGGATGCCGCCGCTTGACCGGTGCGGAGGCGATGGACTTCCTGCGGCAGCGCAAGGGCCTGCCGGGCGGTGCGCTGGACCGGGACCGGCACGGACGGCAGTTCCTGCGCGCCCTGGCCGGCGAGGCGACGCGCGCGGGCGTGCTCGCCAACCCGGTTCGGGTCAACGACATCATCCGGGCCGCCGGCTCGGCGCTCACCGTGGACATCCCCGGCGAGGCCATGGACGACCTGCTGCGGGCACTGCCAGGGATCTCGGCCGACGACCTGACGGGCGTGCGCGTGCCGGTGCGACCGGCCGACGACCTGACCGGCGTGCGCGTCCCTGTGCGACCGCCCGACGGTGACCCGGCGGTGACCTCCGGCCTCGACATGGTCGAGCCCCTGGCCACCGAACTCTTCGCCGCGATGCGCGAGGACCGGCTCGGCGAGTTCCTCGCCGCCCATCCCGACCTGGTCGACCACAGCTAGCGTCGCCGGCCTCAAGGAGCCGCCGCCGTCCGCTCCGGCGGCGGCTCCGGGTCTCCGACGTCGCCCCGCCACCGGGCGAGCCGGCCGGCCCGCGCCAATGCCCGCAGCCGGCGTTCGGTGGCCTCCCGGACGGGCGCGGTGGTGAGTACGAGGAGCTGGTCGCCGGTGCGCAGTCGGGTCTCCGGCTGGGGGACCAGGGGGGTGCCTTCCCGCACGATCAGCGTGACCGCGGCCGGGGCCGGGAGGCGCAGCTCCCGGATGTAGACCCCGCGCAGCCGGGACCGCTCGTCCACGGTCAGCTGGATCAGATCGGCGGCCATGGTGTCCAGCGGCGCGACCTCGATCTGCAGCTCGGGCCCGACCTGGTCGGTAACGAGGCGCAGTCGGCGGGCCAGCCACGGCAGGGCCGGGGCCTGGATGACCGTGAACACCACGACCAGGACGAAGATCAGGTTGAACAACTGCTCGCTGCCGGGGACCTGGGCCACCACGGGAATGGTGGACAGCACGATAGGCACCGCCCCGCGTAGCCCGGCCCACGACAGGAACGCCTGCTCACGCAGCCGGACGCGGAACGGGAGCAGGCACACCAGGACGGACACGGGCCGGGCGACGAAGAGCAGGGCCGCGCCGATGACCAGCGCGGGGATCACCGCGGCGGGGAGCTCGCTCGGGGTGGCGAGCAGACCGAGCATGACGAACAGGCCGATCTGCGCGATCCACGCCATCCCCTCGGCGACCGAGCCGATGGCGCGCCGGTGCGACAGCTTGGCGTTGCCGAGCACGACACCGGCCAGGTAGGCGGCGAGGAAGCCGCTGGCCTGCGCCAGGCTGGCCACGGCGAAGGCGAGGATGCCGCAGGCGAACGTGGCGATCGGGTACAGGCCGGAGGCGGGCAGCGTCAGGCGGCGCAGCAGCCAGACGCCGGCTCCGGCGAGGACCACGCCCATCAGGCCGCCCGCGACGAGCTGGTACACCATCCGGCCGAGCAGCGGCACCGGCTCGCTGAGGTCGAGCGTGGTGGCGCTGAACGTCAGCACGAGCATGATCGCCGGCGGGTCGTTGAGCGCGGACTCGGCCTCCACCAGGCCGCTCAGCCGTTTCGGTAGCCGCGCGGAGCGCATCACGGAGAAGACCGCGGCGGCGTCGGTCGAGGAGATCACCGCGCCGATCAGGAGCGCCAGGTGCCAGTTGACGCCGAGCAGCAGGTGGGCGGCGGCGGCGGTGATCCCGGCGCTGATGAAGACCCCGATGGTGGCGAGCACCGTCGCCGGGGCGAGTACGGGCCGGAAGTCCGACAGCTTGGTGCTGATGCCCCCCTCGACGAGGATGACCGCCAGCGCCGCGATCGCCAGGGCCTGCGCGAGGGCGGCGTCGTCGAAGCGCAGCCCCAGCACGTCCTCGCCGAGAAGCAGGCCGACGCCCAGGTACGCCAGCAGCACGGGCAACCCGGCCCGGGCGGCCACCCGGGCGGCGGCGACGCTGACGAGCACGACGCCGGCCCCGACGGCCAGCATCAGGTACAGGTCGCCGAGCTCCACAGAGGACTGCTCCACGGCGAGAAGGGTCACCGGGCGCTCTCCGGTGGTCCGTCTGCCATGGACTTACCGGCAGGAGCAAACGATGCGGAATAAGACGTCCATACCGCGATAGCACCGTACATGGTGGGAACCTCCGGGAACGGGGGAACGCCGCGGGTCACCCGCGACCGGTGCCGGGATCACCGCAGTCACACGGGAGGGCCACGACAGCCGGTGGCGCCCACCGCACGGCCGACGATGGCGGTGGTGGTGGCACGGGGCGCGGCGATCCGCACCCGCTCGGGTCCGAGATCGGGCTCGGGCGCCGGCATGTCCGCCGGCTGGTCGGGGTGCCCGTCCGGGTCGGGCGACTGTCCGGCAGCGAACCCGGCGTGGGGCGTGGGGCACGTGCCGGCCACGCCCGGTGTCATCACCGGATGCGCGCTGTGCGACCCGATCTTGACCTGAAGGTAGTCGCTGGGCTGGCGATTGCCGGCGTGACTGAGCCCGATCAGCAGCGCGCCCAGCGCGACGGCCAACGCGAACGCGACCCAGCCGGCGGGCCAAGCCCACCCGCCAGCCGCTCGACGTCCGCGGGTCGCCACCGCGCCACCTCCGGCCTGCCAGACGTCATTCACCCTACTGGCAGCCGGGGCCGCTGCCCTCGATGCCGACATGTGATCCGTTCCGTGCCGTGGGTACAGGCAGTCGCGGTGCTCACAGTCGGCGGCCCGGGCATGGTCGTCGACGCGGTCGCCTTGGCATCCTTGCCGCCGTGCGTCGTGCCTGGATCCGCCCGTACTCCCCGGGCCGGGGCCGGTGGCTGGTCCTGGTCTGGGAGTTGGCCTGCTTCGCGCTGCTCGCCTGGACGAGCGCGCGGCTGTTCGACCTGCACGGCGGCGCCGCCCGGGCCCTGGTGGTCGCGCTCGCGGTGACCTGGGTCGTCGGCGCGTGGCGCGTCCTGCGGATGGGTGTCTACGTCAGCGAGTACGGGGTGCGGATCTGCGGCCTGCTGGGCAGCCGGACCCTGCGCTGGGCCGACATCGAGGAGTTCGTCCTCGACCAGCCGGAGTGGCGCCTCGGGCCGCTGCGCATCCCGCAGGGGCTGACCGTGCTGATCAGGCGGCGCGACGGCGGGTTCGTGCACACGTCCCTGTGGGCGCAGGGTGTGGACTTCCACGCACGGCCCCGGGCGTTCCGCGAGGTCTACGGGGTGCTGTGCGAGCGGCACCTGGCGGCGCTAAGTCGCCCGGCCTAGCCGCCCGCCGCGGCCGCCACCAGACGTCGCCGTCGCGCGGGTCGCTGGTGAGCCTGTCTTGCGGGGGACGACCCCGCTACGCCATCTGGGCGATCTGGATCAGGTTGCCACAGGTATCGTCGAACACCGCGGTGATCACCGGCCCCATCTCGGTGGGCGGCTGCGTGAACCGCACGCCGAGTCCGGTCAGCCGTTCGTACTCGGCGCGCACGTCGTCCACGGCGAACGACGTGAACGGGATGCCGTCGGCGACCAGTGCCTCCTTGAACGGCTTGGCGGCGGGGTGCGCGTCGGGTTCGAGCACCAGTTCGACCCCGTCCGGGTCCTCGGGCGAGACCACGGTCAGCCACCGGGCCTCGCCGAGTGGGATCTCGGTCTTCTTCACGAAGCCCAGCACCTCCGTGTAGAAGCGCAGCGCCTTCTCCTGGTCGTCGACCAACACGCTGGTCAGATTGATCCTCATCGGGTCTCCCTGTCGTCGCGGCGCAGCCACCGGTCGGCGATACGCTCGAGCGGGGCGGTGTTGAGGTAGTGGAACTTGTAGCGGCCCTGTCGGCGGGTTTCGATGAGGCCGGCGGCCTCGAGCACGTCGAGGTGCTGGGAGATCGCCTGACGGGTTGAGGCGAGCTGGTGCTTGGTGGCGAGGCGCGAACAGATCTCGAACAGCGTCTGCCCGTTCCGCTCGGTCAGCTCGTCAAGGATCTTCCTGCGGGTGGCATCCGCCAGGGCCCTGAAGACGTCACCCACGCCGGAGACGATATGCAAGCCGTTACTTGCATGTCAAGCGGGTGTGGCCGCCGGCGGCGTCGGCCCGATTCCCCGATCCCGCGCGTTACCCCACGTGTAGCTGCCAGACTTTTCAAGTGAGCAGCGACACTAGTCCGCCGGCCACCGCGCGGGTGGAGCCTGCTGCTCCAGGTACCAAGGTCGGTCGGCTGGAGCTCTTCTTCGACCTGGTCTTCGTGTTCGCGTTCCTCAAAGTCACCGAGACGGTCGCGCAGGGCCTCACCCCGGCCGCGTTGCTGGCCAGCTTCCTGTCGCTGGCGCTGCTCTGGTTCGTGTGGAGCACGTTCGCCTCGCTCGGCAACGTCATCCGCATCGACCAGGGCATCATGCCGCTGATCTCGTTCGTCATCTTGGCCACCGTCTTCGTGATCGCGCTGGCGCTGCCCGAGGCGTTCACCGATCAAGCGGCCGGCGTGCGCGCGGATCTGATCGTCGTCGCCGGCTACTTTCTCGTGCGGGCTCTCGAGGTGGTGGTCGCCTGGTATGTCCTGGGTACGGTGCGCTGGCGCGAGCGTTGGCTGGGCGTGGCCTTCCCGCCGCTGGTCGTCACGGTGCTGCTCTTCGCCGCCGCCGTCGTGCCGGACCGGCTGGAAGGCGGTGCCGCGTTTGCCGCCAGAACCGGCCTGTGGGCGCTGGCCATTCTCGTCGCGTACCTGAGGGGCGGCCTGCTGCGCCCCAACCGTCTGACCATCGTCTCACCCGACCACTGGGCGGAACGGCACGGACAGATCATCCTGGTCGCGTTCGGCGAGTCGATCATCTCGCTCGGGCTGGGCCTTCAGCTGCGGCCGACCCCGGCCGTAGAGATCATTCTCGTCGCTGTGCTCGGCATCGCCGTGATCGCCGCGCTCTGGTGGAGGTACTTCGACTCGGTCGCCATCGGCGCCGAGCGGGTGCTGCACCGCACGCACGGCGCCGAGCGGACGGTCCTCGCCCGGAACGCCTACACCTACCTGCACCTGCCGATGATCTTCGGGATCATCCTGTACTCGCACGGGCTCAAGAGGTTGCTCGACGAGCTCGTGGATCCCGGCGCTCGGCACGAGTTCCATGGACTCGATCTGTACGTGCTGTACGGCGGGGTGATCCTCTATTCGTTCACCCTGTGGGTGTTCCGGTTACGCACCTTGCGCCGCACCGACTGGTTCCCGATGGCTGGCATAGTGCTGGTGGCGGCGCTGATCCCGGTAGCCAGGCTGCTACCGGCGCTCGCGGTGCTGGCCTTGCTGGCACTCGTCACCGTCATACTCGAGCTCGCGCAAACCTTCCGGGTCAGGCATTTTCGCAGACATGTGCGCTGGCAGCAGCTCGAGGAGCAGCGGGCGCTGGAGGCCGAACAGGCTGAGTGGCGGCGTCGCCACCGGTAACGCGCCAGGGGCGGTTGGAGCCGGCCGCGCCAGGGACCAGGGGAGCCGCCGAGGAGTGGGGACAGGAGGCGAGGGAATGGTCGCCGTCACCGGTGATGCCGCGCCGCGGCGCCGCGCGGCCCTAGCACCAGCCGCATTGTGAACGGGTGGGAGCATCACGGGTATGGAACTCTTCGAGGACGCCCGCATGGTGACGCGGGCCGAACTAGCCGCGTGGCTGCGCCAGGTGGCCGACCAGTTGGATGGTGGGCACGTCTTCTACGGGGCGGCCGGCGTGGTGGCCGTTCCCGACCAGGTCCACTGCGAGCTGGAGATCGAGCGGGACGGCTCGGAGTTGTCGGTCGAGATCGAGTTCAGTTGGGCCGGTGCCGGCGCCGCAAAGGTCGCGGAACCCAGCGGCGCGGCTTCGGATGACGACGACGAAGCCGACGAGGACGAGGACGACACCGACGAGGACGGCAGCGACGCCGACGAGGACGAGGACGACGAGGACGAGGAGGAAGGGGCCACGGGTCAGGGGCAGGAGGGGCCCGCCGCCGCAGCCGGCGAGAAGCCCGAGGCGGGCGATGGCGAGAAGCCCGCAACCGGGGATGGTGAGAAGCCCGCGGACGGCGAGGGCCGGGAGCCGGCGGCGACGGCGGCACAGCCCGCCGCCTCCGAGGAGACGAGCACCCCAGCGGACAGCGGCGGGGCAGCCGCGGCTCCGGAGGGCACCGGCACGGCGGCCGACACCGGCACCGATACCTCGGACACCGGCACCGGAACCGGGTTCCGCGGTATCGCGCGCGGGCAGGAATAGCCGCGGGGCGCTGACGGACACCGCCCGATCAGGACACGGGCCGCGCCGACCGACCGAGGAGGTCGGTCGGCGCGGCCTCGACAGGCTGACGATCCGGGAACGACCGTCCGGCACCGAGATCAGGCCGTAGATTGGCGGGCGGAGGTGCGCGGTGCGGGCAAAGGGCGTGGTCGATACGGTCGGCGCCCTGCTGGATCTCGTGGGCGTGATCGTGATCTCGGGCGGCGCGGTCGTCGCCGCCGTCCTCTTCGGCTACCGCTACCTGCGCACGCGCCGGGCGTCGGAGCTCTACCGCTCGTACCGCCAGGCCCTCGGCCGGGCGATCCTCCTGGGGTTGGAGTTCCTGGTCGCGGGCGACATCATCCGTACCGTCGCGGTCTCGGCCACGTTCCAGAGCCTGGGGATACTGGCGGTCATCGTGGCGATCCGCACCTTCCTCAGCTTCTCGCTCGAGGTCGAGCTCGAGGGCCGCTGGCCCTGGCAGGCGAAGCGCTCCGACGTACCGCACTGACGGGCGCGACCCGGGGGGACCAGGGTGCATCTGCGCGACGACGGGTGCCACGCGCCCGGCCCACCCGAGGCTGTCCGAACCGGTCCGGTCGCCGGCGTCACGACGCCGACGACCGGACCGGAGTGACTACTCGGCGTTGTCGGCCAGGTCCACAATGGCGCGAGCCGTACGGAAGTACTGGCTGCGACCGAGCTCGCCGATCGTGGTGATGCCGAGGGCCTCCTTGAGGTGCTGCGCGGCCCGCTCGCTCACGCCGGCGAGCGCGGCGACCGGGGCGTCGACGAGCTCGGCCAGGCTGCGGTCCTGGTACTCCTTGTCGAGCAGCTTCGCGAGATTGGCGGTAACAGGCACGTACGCTCCCACGAGAGTCTCGTCGGTCCGGCACCGCGCCGGACCCGGCCGGGATTGTTTCACATTGGACTGCCGCCGCTGGCCCCGCGGGTGTCGGTGGGGCGCCGTCAGGAGCCGGGTGTCACCAGCCCGGTCTCGTAGGCCAGCACGATGAGGCGAGCCCGGTCGCGTGCGTCGAGTTTGGTCAGCAGCCGGGAAACGTATGTGCGTGCGGTGGCCGGTGAGACGAACAGCTCCTGGGCGATCTCGTCGTTGGACAGCCCGCGGCCAACGAGGGCGAGCACCTCGCGTTCGCGCTCGGTCAGCACACTCAGCCTGGCCCCGTCCACTGTGGTCCGAGGGCCGGCAGCGACCGAGCGCATGACGGCGCGGATGGCGGATGGGGCAAGCAGCGGCTCGCCAGCGGCGACCACGCGGATCGCCTGACGGAGATCGGTCGGGGAGACATCCTTGAGCAGGTATCCCGTGGCGCCGGCACGGATGGCCTCGAACACCAACTCGTCCTCGTCGAACGTGGTGAGGATGAGGACCTTCACGTCGTTCAGCGTCGGGTCTGCCACGATCTGCCGGGTGGCCTCCAGGCCGTCCATCTGGGGCATGCGGATGTCCATGAGCACGACATCGGGCTTCAGCTCACGGACGCTGGTGACCGCGGCCCACCCGGTGCCCGCCTGGGCGACGACCGTAATGTCACCGTCGTTCTCCGCCAGGGTGCGCAACCCCGCGCGGACGACCTCCTGGTCATCGACGAGGATTACTCTGATCATGCCTCGAGCCTCATGGGTAACTGCGCACGGACCACGAAGCCGCCGTCTTCGCCGCGACCCGCATGGAACCGTCCACCGAGCATGGTGACGCGCTCCCGCATCCCGACGAGGCCGGTGCCGGGCCCGCCCGGCGCCGGCGCGGGACCGTGGCCGTCGTCACGGATGACGACCTCCAGCCGCCCGTCGTCGACGCGGACGACGACGCTGGCCCGCTTGGCGCCGGAGTGTCGGATCACGTTCGTCAACGACTCCTGCACGACGCGGTAGACCGCTGCGTCGATCGCGCCGTCCAGGGCACCGGGGAGGTCGACGTCGAGCTCGACCTCGATACCGGCCTCGCGGGCACCGTCGACCAGCCGGGACAGACCGGCGACGCCGATGGCGCCCCGCTCGATGTCGGTTCCCGGGGCACGGAGGATCTTCACGGTCGAGCGCAGCTCGTTCATGGTGGCGTTGGTCGCCTGCCGGATCTGGTCGAGAGCTCGCCGTGCCGTCTCGTCGTCCCGCCCGAGCGCCTCGGCCGCGACGTTGCCGTGCACCGCGATGACGGACATCGTGTGGCCAACGAGGTCGTGCAGATCCCGGGCGATGCGCATGCGCTCGGCCTGCACGCGGCGCTCCGCTTCCCGCGCCTGTTCGGCGGCCATGACGGCGCGCAGCCGCTCCTGATGGAGGTGCGACTCCCGCCGCAGGCGGACGCTGGCGCCCAGGGCGATCGCCGCGGCGGTGAGCGCGACGTTGGTCAATAGCTCGTAGCTCACGAGGTACGCCGTCGGCAACCCTTCATCGATGCGGAAGTATGCCGCGACGCCGACCAGGATCAGGCCGACCCCGACGGCCCACCGCGTCCGGTCGGCCTCGGCGGCGGAGTAGAGGGCCGCGACCGCCGGCAGCGCGATGCCGATGGGCGGGAACTCGAACGCGTAGTACACGAAGATGCCGAGAACCGTCAGCACCAGGACGAGGCGCGGGAAGCGGCGGCGCACGAGCATGAGCGCGCCGAAGCCGAGCGCGAACAGGTACGGCGTGGGGTTGGCCTGCGTCAGGTCCTGGCGTTCGGCGGCGATGACCACCGCCACGGTGAGAGTCGTGGCCAGCGCAAGGACGAGATCGACGAGCCGCCGGTCGGTGGTGTCTCCGCCGCCGCTGCGGGCCGGGTCCGTGGTGGGGGTCACGCGTCCAGCCTAGAGAGGGGTCCGGCGGCCGGCAGCCGTACGCGGTCGTCGACCGTTGTCGACAGGAAGCGACACCCGACGTCAACACGCTGCGACCGCACATGCCGATCCCGGTCCGATGTCGTGCGGCCCAGCCGTTCGTAGCGTCGCTGGCATGACTGAGAACCCGTACCCCCTGGAAACCAACCGCGACTCGTCGGGCGCCGACCCGGCGCGCTCGAGGCCGCCGCTGAGCTGGCCGCTGGTGCTCGGCCTCGGCAGCCTGGCGCTGCTGTGGCCCCTGGCGCACCTGACCGGCGTCTCGGACGCGATCGGCCAGCCGGCGACCGCGCTGTCGATCCTGGCGTTCGTCGCGCTGGTCTGGATCGGCGTGGTGGGGTTCGGTCGGGTGCCGCGTCCCGTGCTCACGCTCACCCTCGCCGGAACCACGTACGGCGTGCTGATCATCCTCCTGGGGACGATCTTCGGCGAGCGGGCGGAGCGCGTCAGCGGCCTGATCTCGGTGATCGCCGCGGTGTTCGAACTCGTCCAGTCCACCGTGTTGGGCGCTGTGATCGGCCTGGTGGCCCTGGCGGTCCAGAACGCAAGAGGAGGTCGGCGATGACTCGCCCTCGCATCCTCGCCGCCGCCCTCGCGGGCATCGTCGCGGCTGGGCTGCTCGCGGCCTGTGACATCGGCTCCGCGTCCCCGGTCACCGTGCCGGCCACCTTTGACCGGCAGCTCGCCATCCCGCCCTTGGCGGACTCGCGGGTGTCCGCCGACGGGACGCGGGTGTTCCAGCTGACCGCACAGCAAGGACGGATGGAGTTCCTGGCCGGCAAGCCGGCCGCCACGTGGGGCTACAACGGCGACTTCCTCGGGCCCACACTCCGCGCGACTCGAGGTGAGAAGGTCGCCATCGAGTTCACCAACGACCTGCCCGAGGCGACCACGGTGCACTGGCACGGGATGCACCTGCCCGCGGCCATGGACGGCGGTCCGCACCAGATGGTCAAGCCGGGGGGAACCTGGCGTCCAACGTGGACCATCGACCAACCGGCGGCGACCCTCTGGTACCACCCGCACCCGCACGGCGAGACCGAGAAACACGTCTACCGCGGCCTGGCTGGCATGTTCATTGTGGACGATGCTGACACGCCGGCCGGCGGCATGCCCAGCCGCTACGGGGTGGACGACATCCCGGTCATCGTGCAGGACAAGGACTTCGGCTCCGACGGTGAGCTGATCCTCGAGAACGATGGCAACGAGATCGGCCTGCTCGGATCGAACGTCCTCGTCAACGGGACCATAGGTCCGTACCAGACCGTGTCGACCGAGAGCGTGCGGCTGCGGCTGCTCAACGGTTCGACCGCGCGGACGTACAACTTCGGGTTCGACGACAACCGCAGCTTCCACCTCGTCGGTACCGACGGAGGGCTGCTCGCCGAGCCGTACGAGACCGACCGGATCCGGCTGTCGCCGGGTGAGCGGGCCGAGATCGTGGTGCGGATGCAGCCCGGCACCACGACGAGGCTGCACTCCTACCCGCCGGACCTCGGGTCGGTCGTCGCTCCGTTCGCCTTCGGCGGCAATGACTCCTTCGACGTCCTGGAGCTGCGGGCGGCCGAGGAGCTCGAGCCGGCGCCGCCGGTGCCGGCCAGGCTTGCCGGCGGCCGGAGGATCGATCCGGCGGAGGCGAGCACGCACCGCAGCTTCGAGCTGCAGGACCGGGAGATCAACGGCCGGCGCATGGACATGGGGCGGATCGACGAGGTGGTCCGGGTCGACACCACCGAGATCTGGCACATCCGGAACCGCAACCCGTTCCCGCACAACTTCCACGTCCATGACGTGCAGTTCGAGGTGCTCAGCATCGACGGCGCGCCACCGCCGCCGGAACTGGCCGGGCGCAAGGACACCGTGTACCTCGAGCCTCGCCGTGAGTACCAGCTGATCATGAGGTTCGAGGACTACGCGGACAGCAGGGCCCCGTACATGTACCACTGCCACCTGCTGCTGCACGAGGACGGCGGGATGATGGGCCAGTTTGTCGTGGTCGACGAGGCCGCTACTGGGCAGCGCCCGCGGGCACGGGGCGGCTCCGGCGACCACCACCACAGCGGTGGGCACGCGTGAACCCGCCACCGGCCTGGGTGGACTCGGCTGATGCCCAGCTGATGCCCAATAGGCGGGTCGCGCCTGAATCGGTCAGGCGCGACCCGCCTCGGTCTGGGGACCTCGGCGTGAGCCACCTGACCGTCTGGACGGTCCGGGCGGGGTGTGTGATCGCAACGTGAGCGCTGACAGGCACGAGCGCCCAGGAGCACAGCCTCGGGCTCCCGGACGAGAGGTCTCGAAAGAGATGTCGAGCGGTGCTCTGGGTGCCCCCGGCAGGATTCGAACCTGCGCACCCGCCTCCGGAGGGCGGTGCTCTATCCCCTGAGCTACGGGGGCCTGTGCGGACCTCGAAAAGAGTAGCAGGCCCGCGCGCGATCCGCCGCAGCGGCTCGCGCCGACGGCTACAGCGGCTCGGCCCCGAGCTCCTTGAGCATCGCCCGGAACACCTGGACCTCTTCCTGCTGCGTGGACTTCATGCGCTCGGCGAGGCTGACCACCTCGGGCCGGTCGCTTTGCGCCAGCACCGCGTCGATCATGTGGATGCCGCCGAGGTGGTGGCGCAGCATCAGCTGCGCGAAGAGCACGTCCACCTCGCGCCCGGTGGCGTTGCGCAGCCTGTCGATCTCCTCGTTGGTCGCCATGCCCGGCATCAGGCCGTCGCGCAGGGCGTGTTCGCCGCCGGGCATCCACGCCATGCGCGGCTGCGAGCCGCTGCGGGACAGGCCCCACTCCTCCAGCCAGCGCTTCATGATGCCGATCTCGGTCTGCTGCGAGGTGGCGATGTCGTACGCCATGAGCTGCACGTCCGGGTCGGTGCTGCGCTGGTACGCGATCATCGCCATCTCGACCGCCTGGGCGTGGTGCAGCGCCATGTCCCTGGCGAAGCCGGCCTCGGCCGAGGTGTCCCCGGGGGTGCGCAGCGACGGGGTGAGCAGGCCCGCGACGTATCCGAGGATCAGCCCGACGACGATGCCGAGCGCCACCCAGGCGGTGGGGAACCGGCCGCGCGCCGGCTGCGGTGTCTCCTCGCCCGGGGTGCCCTCATTGCCCGTGCTCTCGTCAGCCAGCGCGTCCGGCCGCTCCTCGGTCATCACGTCACCGCTCATCGCGTACCGACCTCAGCCGCCCATGCCGCTGCCGGGCGGGGCCTGCTGGCTCATGTCCCGCGGCGTGGTGCCGGTCGCGGTCACGTAGTTGCCGAACGAGCAGGTGGCCTCCTCCGGGCCGGCCACGTCGCGCAGCGTCCTGATGAACTCGTCGATCCGCTTGTCGTCGGCGTTGTCGACCTTGAGCTGGAAGCCCCAGGCCTGCAGCGAGATCGGGGAGTCCAGGCCCTCGTACGGGCTCATCAGCATGTAGTCGTTGCCGCGCACCCGGGCGGCGAGCTTCTCGACCTGGTCGGCGGGCAGGTCCGGCCGGTACGTGATCCAGATCGCGCCGTGCTCCAGGCTGTGCACCGCGTGCTCGTTGGCGATCGGGGCGTCGTAGACGTCACCGAAGCAGCGCTGCCACGCGCTGTTGTGGGTGCCGCCGACCGGTGGGTTGATCTTGTAGGTGAGCGGGGTCTCCTCGTGGCCCCGCGAGACCGCCTCGGGGTCGTCGCGGTAGTCGACGACGCCCGGTATGGCCTTCGCCTTGTCCGCCCAGGTCACACCGCCGGTGATGGCGTACCAGGCGCCGTAGCCGATGATGCCGGCCGCGAGCAGCCCCACCACCACGAACAGCGCGATGGGGCCCCAGTTGCGGCCCTGGGTGACCCTGACCGGTGTGATCGCCGGGCGCGAACCGCGGGCCGGGCCCTTTTTCGGCGACTTCGCGGCGGCCGGCTTGGTCGTGCCCGGCTTCGTGCCGCCCGACTTCCCCGTGGACGACCCCTGCTTCGCGCCGGAGCCGGGTGAGCCGGTGGACACGGTGGACGGGCGGCGGGAACCGCCGTGCTGGGCGCTCATGCTCATGGTGCCTCGTCACCTCGCCAGGTCCGGGGGTGGGCGGCAGGGCAGGCCAAGGCGCCAGGTAGCCGCCGGGCTCCCGAGTCTACCCCCGATAGCATGGACGGGTGACTCCCGCCGAGCTTGCCGACGCCGTACTGACCGCCGCCCGGGCGGTCTTCGCCGAGCGTGACCTGGATCTCAGCGTGCTGCCCGAGCGGACGTCGGTGGAGCGACCCCGCAACCCGGAGCACGGCGACTACGCCTCCACTCTCGCGCTGCAGGTCGCGAAGAAGGCCGGCGTGCCGCCGCGGGAGCTGGCCGTCGCGCTCGCCGAGCGCCTCGGCCGCACGCCGGGGATCAAGTCGGTGGAGGTGGCCGGCCCGGGGTTCCTGAACATCCGGCTGGAGTCGGCCGCCGCCGGCCAGCTCGCCCGCGTCGTGGTGGAGCAGGGCCACCGGTACGGCCGCAGCGACCGGCTCGCCGGTCAGCGGATCAACCTGGAGTTCGTCTCGGCCAACCCCACCGGTCCGGTGCACCTCGGGCACACCCGGTGGGCCGCGGTCGGCGACGCGCTGCGCCGCATCCTCGCCGCCGCCGGCGCCGACGTGGTCGCCGAGCACTACATCAACGACGCCGGCTCGCAGCTCGACCGGTTCGCCCGGTCCCTGTACGCCGCGGCCCTCGGCGAACCGACGCCGGAGGACGGCTACGCGGGCGAGTACGTGGTCGACATCGCCCGGGCCATCGCCGCCGAGCACCCGGGGATGGACGAGCTGTCCCCGCACGAGGCGCTGGTGATCTTCCGCAACGAGGGTTACCGGCGGATGCTCGACGAGATGCGCGCCAGCCTGGAGCGGTTCGGCGTGCACTTCGACGTGTGGTTCTCGGAGCGCAGCCTGCACGACAGCGGGGCGGTCGAGCACGCCCTGGACCAGCTGCGCGCGCAGGGTCACGTCTACGAGGCCGAGGGCGCGGTGTGGCTGCGTACCACGGACTTCGGCGACGACAAGGACCGGGTGCTGGTCCGCAGCAATGGGGAGAAGACGTACTTCGCCGCGGACGCCGCGTACTACATCAACAAGCGTGAGCGCGGCTTCGACAAGTGCATCTACCTGCTCGGCGCCGACCACCACGGGTACGTGGGGCGGCTCAAGGCGATCGCCGCGTGCGCCGGCGACGACCCCGAGTTCAACATCGAGGTGCGCATCGGTCAGCTCGTCAACCTGGTGCGCGGCGGCGAGCCGGTGCGGCTGTCGAAGCGGGCGGGCAACATCATCACGCTGGACGAGCTGGTGGACGCGGTGGGCGTGGACGCCGCCCGGTACTCGCTGGTGCGCTCCTCGACCGACTCGCCGCTGACCCTCGACATCGAGGTCATCACCCGCCGGGCCATGGACAACCCGGTGTTCTACGTGCAGTACGTCGCGGCGCGCACCGCGTCGGTGGCCCGCAACGCCGCCGAGGTCGGGCTGCACCGGGGCGCGCCCGAGGACTTCCGGCCCGAGCTGCTCACCCACGACAAGGAGCACGACCTGCTCAAGGCGCTGGGGGAGTACCCGGACGTGGTGGCCACCGCCGCCGAGCTGCGCGAGCCGCACCGGGTGGCGCGCTACCTGGAGGACCTGGCCGCCGCGTACCACCGGTTCTACGACAACTGCCGCATCCTGCCGATGGGCGACGAGGAGATCGGCGATCTGCACCGGGCCCGGCTGTGGCTCAACGACGCGACCCGTACGGTGATCGCCAACGGCCTCGACCTGCTCGGCGTCTCGGCGCCGGAACGGATGTAGCCGATGCGTGCACACGAAGCCGGGGCGCTGCACGGCGAGCTCGGTTCCCACGGTCCCGCCTGGCTGCGCACGCCCGAGGACGTCAACGCCCTGCTGCCGCAGCTGTGGCCCTCGACCGTCCGGCGGGGGCCGGACGGGGCGCTGCGGGTCGGCGGCGTCTCGGTGGTCGACCTCGCCGCCGAGTACGGCACCGCGGCGTACATCCTCGACGAGGAGGACTTCCGGCGCCGCTGCCGGGAGTTCCACGACGCCTTCGCCGGCGCGGACGTCTACTACGCGGGCAAGGCCTTCCTGTGCAAGGCGGTCGTGCGCATGGTCGCCGAGGAGGGTCTGCACCTCGACGTCTGCTCCGGTGGGGAGCTGGCCGTCGCGTTGGCCGGCGGCATGGCGCCGGAGCGGATCGGTTTCCACGGCAACAACAAGTCGGTCGCTGAGCTGTCCCGCGCCCTCGACGCCGGGGTCGGCCGGATCATCCTGGACTCCTTCGACGAGATCGACCGGCTCACGCAGCTGGCCCGCGCCACCGGGGTCCGCCCGCGCGTCATGGTCCGGGTCACCGTCGGGGTCGAGGCGCACACGCACGAGTACATCGCGACCGCCCACGAGGACCAGAAGTTCGGCTTCTCGCTCGCCGGCGGCGCGGCCCGGGCCGCGGTCGACCGCGTGCTCGCCGACGGCGCCCTCGAGCTGGTCGGGCTGCACTCGCACATCGGCTCGCAGATCTTCGACACCGCCGCGTTCGAGGTCTCCGCGCGGCGGGTGCTGGGCCTCGCCGCGCAGATCCGCGACGCGCACGGCGTACTCCTGCCCGAGCTGGACCTCGGCGGCGGGTTCGGCATCGCCTACACCTCCCAGGACGACCCGCCGACGCCGGTCGAGCTGGCCAAGAGCCTGCTCAAGATCGTCGACGACGAGTGCGCCGCGCTGAGGCTGCCGGTGCCCCGCCTGTCCGTCGAACCGGGCCGGGCGATCGTCGGGCCGGCGATGTTCACGCTGTACGAGGTGGGCACGGTCAAGGACGTCGACGGGATCCGCACGTACGTCAGCGTGGACGGCGGGATGAGCGACAACATCCGCACCGCCCTCTACGACGCGAACTACTCCGCGACGATCGCCTCGCGGGCCTCGTCCGCCGCGCCGATCCTCGCCCGCGTAGTGGGAAAACATTGCGAGGCCGGGGATGTGGTGGTTAAGGATGAATTCCTGCCCGGCGACGTCCGACCAGGAGATCTTCTCGCGGTGCCCGGCACCGGCGCCTACTGCCGGAGCATGGCCAGCAACTACAACCACGTGCCGCGCCCGCCGGTCGTGGCCGTGCGGGACGGGCGTTCGCGGGTGATCGTACGGCGGGAGACCGAGGAGGATCTCCTGGCGCTCGACGTGGGGTAGGAGCGGATGGCTATCAAGCTGGCGTTACTCGGTTGCGGCACCGTCGGGAGCGAGGTGGTGCGGCTGCTGCACGAGCAGGCCGACGACCTGACCGCCCGGATCGGCGCTCCGATCGAACTCGTCGGCATCGCGGTCCGCCGCCTCGGCCGCGACCGCGGGCCGCTGCCGGTCTCACCCGACCTGTTCACCACCGACGCGCTCGGCCTGGTCAAGCGCGACGACGTGGACGTGGTCGTCGAGGTGGTCGGCGGGATCGAGCCCGCGCGGACCTGGCTGCTGGAGGCCCTGGCATCCGGCAAGAGCGTGGTGACCGCGAACAAGGCGCTGCTCGCCGAGGACGCCGCGACCCTGCACGACGCCGCGGCGCAGGGCGGCGCGGACCTGTACTTCGAGGCGGCCGTCGCCGGGGCGATCCCGCTGCTGCGGCCGCTGCGCGAGTCGCTGCACGGCGACCGGATCACCCGGGTCACCGGGATCGTCAACGGCACCACCAACTACATCCTGTCCCGCATGGACGCGACCGGCGCCGGATTCACCGAGGCGCTGGAGGAGGCGACGGCGCTCGGGTACGCCGAGGCGGACCCGACCGCCGACGTGGAGGGCTTCGACGCCGCGGCGAAGGCCGCGATCCTCGCGTCGCTGGCCTTCCACACCCGGGTGACCGCCGCGGACGTGCACCGCGAGGGGATCACCGAGGTCACCGCCGCGGACATGGCGAGCGCGCGCGAGATGGGCTGCACGATCAAGCTGCTGTGCATCGCGTCGCGCGCCGACGACGGGGGCGTGTCGGTGCGGGTGCACCCGGCGATGATCCCGCGGACCCACCCGCTGGCCGGGGTGGGCGACGCCTTCAACGCGGTGTTCGTGGAGGCCGAAGCGGCCGGGCAGCTCATGTTCTACGGCCGGGGTGCGGGCGGGGCGCCCACCGCGAGCGCGGTGCTCGGCGATCTCGTGTCCGTGGCCCGCAACCGGCTGGCCGGGGTGCGCACGCGGTCGGAGTCGGCGTACGCGGACCTGCCGATCCGGCCGATGGGCGAGGTGCTCACGCGGTACCACATCGCGCTGGACGTGGCGGACCGGGCCGGCGTGCTCGCCACCATCGCGGGGGTCTTCGCCCGCCACGACGTGTCGATCGCCACGGTCCGGCAGTCCGGCCACGGCGACGACGCGACGCTGGTCGTGGTCACGCACCGGGCGCCGGACGCGGCGCTGCGCGCGACCGTGGAGGAGTTGCGGGGCCTGGACATCGTCCGGTCGATCGCCAGCGTCCTGCGCGTCGAGGGCGAGTGATCTCTCCCGCGCGGTCAGGGAGAATGCACTCGCGACGGGCGCTCGCCCGGCATCTTCGGGGAGAGTGAGGCGTGGCCATGTGGCGAGGGCTGATCGAGGCGTACCGGGACCGGCTCCCGGTCACCGGCACGACGCCGGTGGTCACGCTGCACGAGGGGAACACCCCGCTGGTGCCGGCTCCGGTGCTGTCCTCGCGGACCGGCTGCGACGTGTGGCTCAAGGTGGAGGGCGCCAACCCGACCGGCTCGTTCAAGGACCGGGGCATGACGGTCGCGGTCTCCCGCGCGCTCGAGGCCGGGGCGAAGGCGATCATCTGCGCCTCGACCGGCAACACCTCGGCCTCGGCCGCCGCCTACGCGGCGCGGGCCGGGATCACCTGCGCGGTGCTCGTGCCGTCCGGGAAGATCGCCCTGGGCAAGCTCGCCCAGGCGCTCGTGCACGGGGCGAAGTTGCTGCAGGTGGACGGCAACTTCGACGACTGCCTGACGCTGGCGAGCAAGCTGGCGCTCGACTACCCGGTGTCCCTGGTGAACTCGGTCAACCCGGACCGGCTCCAGGGGCAGAAGACGGCTGCCTTCGAGATCGTCGAGGCGCTCGGCGACGCGCCGGACGTGCACTGCCTGCCGGTCGGCAACGCGGGCAACATCACCGCGTACTGGATGGGGTACCGCGAGGAGTTCGAGGCGGGGAACGCCACGCGGCGGCCGCGGATGCTGGGCTTCCAGGCGTCGGGTGCCGCGCCGCTGGTCACCGGTGCCGTGGTCGACCACCCGTCGACCATCGCCACGGCGATCCGTATCGGCAACCCGGCCTCGTGGACCAAGGCGCTGGCCGCCCGCGACGAGTCCGGCGGCGCGATCGCGGCGGTCACCGACCGGGAGATCCTCGCGGCGTACCGGCTGCTCGCCCGTCAGGTCGGGGTCTTCGTGGAGCTGGCGAGCGCGGCGAGCGTGGCCGGGCTGTTGCAGGCCGCCGAGGCCGGGCAGATCGCCCGGGGGTCCACAGTGGTCTGCACGGTCACCGGCCACGGCCTCAAGGACCCCGAGTGGGCCATCTCCACGGCGCCCGCCCCGATCACGATCCCGGCCGACGTCGAGGCCGCCGCCCGCGCCCTCGACCTCTCCTAGCCTCGACGCGTACGTCTCGGCTCGGGCATCGGGGCGCGCGGTCATGGAGCCGAAGCCCTCCGCCGGCCCGGTCCACGGTCAACCCCTTGTTCATGCTGGTGTCCGCCGCTCGCGGTACGCGGGGTGTCGCGGTGTCCGGCCCCGTGAGCCGCGCCCTGGGACGAGGACCTCGATCGGCCGGGGAGACAGGCTCCACCGCCTCGGCGTGCAGGGGTGGCGGTACGGTGTGGAACGTGGCGCCAACGCTGTCGGTCCTTACCCGTCACCGCGACTTCCGGCGCCTCTTCCTCGCCGAACTGGCGGTCTTCGGCGGCGACTGGTTCGTCCTCGTGCCGCTGCTCGTGCTGCTCAACGACCTGACCGGTCGCGGCCTGTGGGGCGCGCTCGTGCTCGCCGCGGACACCGGGATCGTGGCGCTGCTGCTGCCGTTCGCCGGCACCGTGGCGGACCGGGTGGACCGCAAGAAGATCATGGTGCTGTCCAACCTGGCGGCGCTCGCCACGGTGCTGCTGCTGTTCGCGGTCCGCTCGGCCGGCGCGGCGTGGCTGGCGGTCGTCGCGATCGCCGCGTTCGCGATGGCCAAGGCGTTCTACAGTCCGGCCGCGACGGCCGCGCTGCCCAACCTCGTGCCGCCCGAGGACCTCGCGGCCGCCAACGCGATCGCCGGTTCCGCCTGGGGCACGATGGTCGTCGTCGGCTCCTCGGTCGGCGGGGTCCTCAGCGCCGCCTTCAACCCGTACGTCGCGTTCGCGTTCACCGGGGTGGCGCTCGCGCTCGCGGCCCTCGCCGCGTGGGGCATCCGGGCGCCGCTGCAGTCCGGGCGCGAGCAGACGGCGGCCGCGGGCACCTGGTCCGCGATCGCCGAGGGGATGCGCTACATCCGGCACCGGCGCACCGTTCTCGCGCTGATCACCGTCAAGTCTGCGGTGGGTGTCGGCAACGGCGTGCTCGCGGTCTTTCCCGTGTTGGCCGCGGGTTTCGGGGTGGGGCCGATCGGTACCGGCCTGCTATTCGCCGTCCGGGGGCTCGGCGCGCTGGTCGGGCCGCTGCTGATGCGGCGCGTGCTCGTCGAGCGCGGCTGGCTCATCCCCGGCCTGGCGATCTCCATGGCCACGTACGGGCTGGGCTACCTGGGGGTGTCCCTGGTGGGCTGGTTCCCGCTGGTGCTCGCGCTCGTCCTCGTCGCCCACCTCGCGGCTGGCGGCAACTGGGCCATGTCGAACTACGCGCTGCAGGCCGAGGTGCCCGACGCGCTGCGCGGCCGGATCTTCGCCACGGACATGATGCTCGCGACGCTCGCGGTGTCGATCAGCCAACTCGTCGTCGGCGCTCTCGTGGACGTCGTCGACCCGCGGGTCCTGCTCGGAGCGTGCGGTGCGACGACGTTGATCTACGCGATCGGGTGGCGCCTGGCGACCGTCGGCCTGCGCACCGTGGCGGGGCAGCCGACGGGTCCGGCGACGCGCGCCCGTGGGGACGCCGGACGCTAGCGGATCCGAGCCAGGACTCCCGATTGGCGAGGCCTCGGTGCCGCGCTATCCTGGTGATATCACTTTGAAATCGAGGAGATGTCATGGAGAAGAAGGCGTTCCGGCTCCCCGGCTTCGCCGTTGTCGGCATCCTGCTCGTCATCGCGGTCGCCGCCGGCGGCCTGCTGGCCGGTTCGCTGTCCCGTCAGCCCGAGCCGGACCCGGCGGTCGTCGTCACGTTCGTCGTGGCGGCGCTCGTCATCGCGGTCGCCGCGACCGGCTTCACCGTCCTCAACCCGAACGAGAGCCAGGTGATCCAGTTCTTCGGGCGGTACGTGGGCACCATCCACTCCGCCGGGTTCCACTGGACCGTGCCGCTGACCAGCAAGAAGCGGGTCAGCCAGCGGGTGCGCAACTTCGAGACCGCCCGGCTGAAGGTCTCCGACGCCGACGGCAACCCGGTGGAGATCGCAGCGGTGGTGGTGTGGCGGGTGCAGGACACCGCGAAGGCCGTCTTCGCCGTCGACAGCTACGAGGATTTCGTCGCGGTGCAGGCCGAGGCCGCCGTGCGGCACCTGGCGACCAGCTACCCTTACGAGGCGCACGACAGCGCGCGCGCCAGCCTGCGGGACGCCGCGGTGGCCAGCGAGGAGCTCACCAACGAGATGCGGGAGCGGGTCGAGATCGCCGGCCTGGAGGTGCTGGAGTCCCGCCTCACGCACCTGGCCTACGCCCCGGAGATCGCGCAGGCGATGCTCGCCCGCCAGCAGGCGAACGCGATCGTGGCCGCCCGGTACAAGATCGTCGAGGGCGCGGTCGGCATGGTGCAGAACGCCCTGGAGCGGCTCGCGCAGGACCGGATCGTCGACCTGGACGAGGAGCGCAAGGCCCAGATGGTGGCCAACCTGCTCGTGGTCCTGTGCGGCGACCGCAACGTCCAGCCGGTGGTGAACACCGGCACGCTGTATGCCTGAGCGCAAGAAGCTCCTGCTCCGCCTCGATCCCAGGGTGTACGAGGCGATCGCCAAGTGGGCAGCGGACGACCTGCGCAGCGTCAACGCGCAGATCGAGTACGCCCTCCGTCTCGCCCTGCGCTCCGTCGGCCGGCGCGTGCCGGACCGGGCTACGACCGGGCCGGACCCGGCCGCGCAGGACGATCGCGGCGAGCGCGACGGGCAGGACGGGTAGCCGGACGGTCGCCGCCGGCGACCCGCGGCGGGGGTGCCGGTGCGAGGGCGGAGCCGGCGGCGGCCCGGGGCCTCGGGAATAGCATGGTCGAATGCGCAAGCCGTTCCTCCCGGGACCCGTGCACGTGCGGGTACCGGCGAGCAGCGCCAACCTCGGCCCCGGGTTCGACGCGCTCGGCCTCGCGCTCGCGCTCCACGACGAGGTCACCGCCGAGGTGGTCGACGGGCCGACCCGGGTGGCGATCACCGGACAGGGTGCGGGCGAGTTGCCGACCGACGCCTCACACCTGGTCGTACGGGCCGCGCTGGCGGCGTTCGACGCGCTCGGCGTACAGCCGCCCGGCCTGGCGCTGACCTGCCACAACCGCATCCCCCAGGCGCGTGGCCTGGGCTCCTCCTCGGCCGCGATCGTGGCCGGCATCCTCGCCGCCCGTGCCCTGGTCCCCGGCGGCACGCAGGCGCTCGACGATGCCGCGACGCTGCGGCTGGCGGCGGCCATCGAGGGGCACCCCGACAACGTCGCGCCGTGCCTGCTCGGCGGCTTCACGATCGCCTGGACCGGTCCGGACGGCGCCCGTGCCGTCTCCACCCGACCCGCCGTGGAGGTGCTCCCGACGGTGTTCGTGCCCGCCGAGCGTGGGCTGACCGCGGCGGCCCGGGCGGCGCTGCCGCGGACGGTGCCGCACGCCGACGCGGCGTTCACCGCGGGCCGGGCCGCTCTGCTGGTGCACGCGCTCACGAGGGATCCGAACCTGCTGTACGAGGCGACCGAGGACCGCCTGCACCAGGCCCACCGGGCACCGGGCATGCCGGCGACCACCCGGCTCGTGGCGCGGCTTCGTGAGGCGGGCGTGGCGGCCGTGGTCAGTGGGGCCGGACCGAGCGTGCTGAGCCTGAGCCCGGTCCCGGCATCGTTCGACGCCGGGCCCGGCTGGCGGGTATTCTCGATACCGGTCGACCAGGTCGGCGCCGCCGTCACGGCGGGCCCGGCCCCCGAGCCGGCAGGTAACCAGGGAGAACACGCAGAGGACGACCCTGTTGCCGCAGGTTGGGCGAGTTGACTACGCTCTAGACCGACAACAGCCGCGAAGCGCGCGATCACTTGCGGGGCGGCGCACCCCAATGCCTTTGGCGGTCGGCAGTCCTACTCCGCCGAAGTTGGCTGCCCGCACCTCGGCGAAATGCCGTGACGTGGACGGCCCGACTGTTGTCCCACAGACTCCCGCTGCGCGTCGTGTGAGGCGGGTGTACCGAGGCCGCCCGGCCACCTCGTGCCAACACCCGGGCAGCCCCGGCCTAGCGAGGGAAGGAATCCATTGAGCGACACCACCGGCGTTACGTCGGATGTCTCTACCGCCCAGGCTCCCGAGGCCGCCGGCACGCGCCGTCGCCGTGGCAGCGGCCTGTCGGCGATGCTGCTGCCCGAACTGCAGAGCTTGGCCGCGTCGCTCGGCATCTCCGGAACTGCCCGGATGCGCAAGGGCGAGCTGATCGCGGCCATCGAGGAGCGCCAGGGCGCCGCGACCGCGATTCGGCCGCGGGAACAGGTCGCCGCTCGGGCGGAGGCTCCGCGAGAAGAGGTGCACGCCGAAATCCCGGCGGGCGAAACGGAACAGCTGAGTCGTGCGGTGGCGGGTGAGCGCACCGCGCGGCGTGCCACTCGGGCGGCCGGGCCGCCTGAGCCGCGTGAACAGCGCGAGCCGGCGCGGGACGAGCGGGAACACGCCCGCGAGGAGCGTGAACAGGCTCGCGAGCAGCGCGAACAGGCGCATGAGGAGCGCGAGCAGGCCCGCGAGCAGCGCGAACAGGCGCATGAGGAGCGCGAGCAGGCCCGCGAGCAGCGCGAACAGGCGCACGAGGAGCGCGAGCAGGCCCGCGAGGAGCGGCGCGCGGACGAACGCGCCGCCGGGCGGGACCGCGAGCACCAGGAGCGCCCCGAGGGCCGGCCCGAGCAACGCCCCGAGCAACGCCCCGAGGGCCGCGCGGACCAGCGCGAGGAGGAGGAGCCCGAGGGCGGGCGGCGCAGCCGCCGCAGCCGGTTCCGCGACCGGCGACGCAATCGTGGCGAGCGCGGCGAGGGCGGCGGCGAGCCGCAGGTCAATGAGGACGACGTGCTCCTGCCGGTCGCCGGGATCGTCGACGTGCTCGACAACTACGCGTTCGTCCGCACCAGCGGGTACCTCGCCGGGCCCAACGACGTGTACGTGTCGATGGCGCAGGTCAAGAAGTACGGCCTGCGCCGCGGCGACGCGGTCACCGGTGCGGTGCGCGCACCACGCGAGGGCGAGCAGCGCCGGGACAAGTACAACCCGCTGGTGCGGCTGGACAGCATCAACGGGATGGACCCGGAGGAGGCCAAGCGGCGCCCGGAGTTCTACAAGCTCACGCCGCTGTACCCGCAGGAGCGGCTGCGGCTGGAGACCGAGCCGCACATCCTCACCACCCGGGTCATCGACATCGTCATGCCGCTCGGCAAGGGGCAGCGCGCTCTGATCGTGTCGCCGCCGAAGGCCGGCAAGACGATGGTGCTGCAGGCGATCGCCAACGCGATCACCCGCAACAACCCGGAGTGCCACCTCATGGTCGTGCTCGTCGACGAGCGGCCGGAGGAGGTCACCGACATGCAGCGCTCGGTGAAGGGCGAGGTCATCGCCTCGACCTTCGACCGGCCGCCGCAGGACCACACCACGGTCGCCGAACTCGCGATCGAGCGCGCCAAGCGGCTGGTCGAGCTCGGCCACGACGTCGTCGTGCTGCTCGACTCGATCACCCGGCTCGGCCGGGCGTACAACCTGGCGGCGCCGGCCTCGGGCCGGATCCTGTCGGGTGGTATCGATTCAACCGCGCTCTACCCGCCCAAGCGCTTCCTCGGCGCCGCGCGCAACATCGAGAACGGCGGGTCGCTGACCATCATCGCCACGGCGCTGGTGGAGACCGGTTCGATGGCCGACACGGTGATCTTCGAGGAGTTCAAGGGTACGGGCAACGCCGAGCTCAAGCTGGACCGGAAGATCGCGGATCGGCGGGTCTTCCCGGCGATCGACATCGACCCGTCCGGCACCCGCAGGGAGGAGATCCTGCTGGCGCCGGAGGAGCTCGCGATCGTCCACAAGCTGCGTAAGGTGCTGCACTCGCTGGACTCCCAGGAGGCCCTGAACCTGCTGCTCGACCGGTTGAAGAAGACCAAGACCAACGTCGAGTTCCTGATGCAGATCGCGCAGACCACTCCGGGGGAGTGAGTCACCGACCGACAAGGGGTACGGCCGCCGGCCGTACCCCTTTCGCCTTCAACGGCCCTGTCGCGTGTGGCCGGTCGCCGGCCGGGTCGGCGGCCTCCACCGTCGCCCGCGACAGGCCTTTGACCGTGTCACCCTCCTCGAACAGGCCGCTCTCCAGGTCGTGGCCTCGCCGAGCCGGCCGGACGGGACGCCGTTGCCCCGGTCGGGCCGCGCCACGCGCGTGAAGTTTTCTTGCGGGCCGCATCGGGCCTCTTGAAAGTCATGTGCGTCGTGCGGTTAACTGCCGGCAGGCGGTTGTCCGGTCCGTGCCCGAGGAGGCGTCGTGTCCGTATCCTCCGTGTCCCGACGTGCCATCGTCTTCCTGCTGCTCCCCCTGCTGGCCCTCGGCGCTGCGCCGCCCGCGCACGCCGGTCCCACACCGGCCGCCGGTGCCACGCCGGCGGCCGCTGCGACCAGTGACGGCGCCCGCCTGCAGACCGCCTCGCGGTCGCGCCCCATCGCGCCCGGCGTCACGCTCACCTCCTTCGACCGGTACGGCCCGGACCCGTACTCGGGCCGGGTGACCTGGCTGCGGGGCGACGCGATCGTCGCCGACCTGACCAAGGGGGCCACGGTGGACTACCTGTTCCCGGGCCGGGTCGCCGCGGCTGAGCCGCTGTCGGTGCAGGCCGACCGGGTGCACGCGGTGGCCGCCGTCAACGGCGACTTCTTCGACATCAACAACTCCAACGCCCCGCACAGCACGGGGGTACAGAGTGGGCAGACGATCGTCTCGCCCGGGTCCGGCCGGTACAACGCGGCCGTCATCACGCCTGACGGGCTGGGCCGGATCGCCGAGGTCGTCTTCACGGGGACGGCGACCCTGCCCGGCGGGCGGACCGTCGCGCTGACCCAGGCGAACAACCACGCGCTCGACCCGAACGGCGTCGGGGTCTTCACCTCGCTGTGGGGCAGCTACCCGCGCGCCCGCGCCGTCGTGGGCGCCACCCGGGTGACCGAGGTCGTGGTCACCGACAACGTCGTCACCTCCGTCGCCCCCGCGGCCGGCGCCGGCCCGATCCCCGACGACACGTTCGTGCTCCTCGGGCGGGACGCGGGCGCCGACGCGCTCGCCGGCCTCGCCGTCGGTGACCGGGTGACGGTCTCCTACGAGACCCGCACGAGGGACGACATGGCGATCAAGGCGGCGCTCGGCGGGTGGCACGTCATCGTGGCCGACGGCGTGGCGCAAAAGCTCCCGGCGCAGTTCAACGACCCGACGGCCCCCCGCACCTCGGTGGGCTTCTCCGCCGACGGGACGAAGATGTTCATGCTGACCGTGGACGGGCGCCAGCCCGCCTTCGCCGACGGGGTGGGCCTCGACGAGATGGCGCAGCTCATGGTCGAGTTGGGCGCGCACACCGCGTTGCACCTCGACGGCGGCGGATCGTCCACACTGGTCGCGCGCGAGCCTGGGTCGGCGACCGTGCAGGTGGAGAACACGCCCTCGGATGGCAGTGAGCGGCCGGTGCCCAACGGCCTGGCCATCTTCGCGCCCCAGGGCAGCGGCCGGCTGACCGGGTTCTGGGTGGAGACCGCGATGGACCCCGACCGCGCCCCCGGCAGCCTGACGAACATCTACCCGGGCAACCCGGACCGGGTCTTCCCGGGCCTCACCCGTCGGCTCACCGCGGCCGGCCACGACGAGACGTACGGCCCGGCGGCGGGCACGCCGCGGTGGCGGGCCAACCCGGCGGTGCACGGCACGGTGGACCAGCACGGGGTGTTCCGCGCCGCGGCACCCGGCACCACGACGGTCACCGCATTCGACGACGACACCGACGCCAAGGGTGAGATCAGGCTGACCGTGCTGCAGCCGCTGCACCGCATCCGGCCCACCACGGAACGGATCAGCCTCGCCGGCGCGGGCGCGACCGCGAGCTTCGGCGTCGTCGGGTACGACCGCGAGGGCGCCAGCGCGCCGATCGAGCCGGCGGACGTGCGGCTGGAGTACGACCCCGCGCTGCTGGAGGTGACCCCGGACCCGTCCGGCTACCTGACGGTCAAGGCGCGCGCGGACGTCGGCGGCACGGTGCTGACCGTGCGCGTCGGGGCGGCCACGGCCTCGGTCCCGGTCACCGTCGGGCTGCAGGACGTGGTCGTCGCGGACTTCGAGGACGCCGCCCAGTGGTGGTACAACTCGGTGCCCGCCGACATCCCGGGCTCGGTCTCCCCGGCGCCGGGCCGCGTCGGCACCGGGTTGCGACTGCAGGCGGACTTCACCCGGCACTCGGTCACCCGGGCCGCGTACGCCAACCCGCCGCGCTTCATCGACGTGCCGGGCCAGCCGCAGGAGTTCACCATGTGGATCCACGGCGACGGCAACGGGGGGTGGCCGAGCCTGCACCTGGTCGCGGCCGACGGCTCCCAGCCGGTGCTGCGCGGGCCGAACATCACCTGGACCGGGTGGCGGCAGATCACCTTCACCGTCCCGCCCGGGGTCGCCTACCCAGTGAAGATCCGACGCTTCTACGCGCCCGAGATCCACGCCGAGGACAAGTACCACGGCGACATCGTGATCGACGAGATCGTCGCGAAGGTGCCGCCGAGCGTGACCACGCCGCCGGAGGATGTCGTCGCCGACCGGGTGGTCGGCACCGGCGGCGACGTGGCCGAGGCGCCGTGGCGCTTCGCGGTCATGTCCGACGCGCAGTTCACCGCGGACAACCCGGACAGCGAGCTGGTCCGCCAGGCACGGCGGACGCTGCGGGAGATCAAGGCGCAGCGGCCCGACTTCCTGGTCATCAACGGCGACTTCGTCGACCGGGCCACCCTCGCAGACCTCGAGCTGGCCAAGCGGATCCTCGACGAGGAGCTCGCCGGAGAGCTCCCGTACTACTACGTCCCCGGCAACCACGAGATCATGGGCGCGCCGATCAGCAACTTCACGTCGGTGTTCGGCGACGCGTACCGCTCCTTCGACCACAAGGGCACCCGGTTCATCACGCTGGACAGCTCCACGGGCACGCTGCGCGGCGGCGGTTTCGACCAGGTCGCGCTGCTGCGCGCCCGGCTCGACGCGGCGGCGGCCGACCCCACGATCGGCTCGGTCGTGGTCCTCCAGCACATCCCGCCGCGTGATCCGACTCCGGCGAAGGCCAGTGAGCTGAACGACCGCAAGGAGGCGGCGCTGCTGGAGCAGTGGCTCGCCGACTTCCAGCGCACGACCGGCAAGGGTGCGGCGTTCATCGGGGCGCACGTCGGCACGTTCCACGCCGACCGGGCCGACGGCGTGCCGTTCTTCATCAACGGCAACTCCGCCAAGAGCCCGTCCACCCCCGCCGATCGGGGTGGCTTCACCGGCTGGTCGCTGTGGGGGGTGGACCCCGTCACCCCGCAGGAGGCCCAGCGGGCCCGCCGCGACTGGTTCGCCGGTGGCCCGACGTGGATCGCCGCCGAGGTGCGGCCGCACGTCGACGCGCTCGAGGTGCGGGCGCCGGCGACGGCGACCGTGGGCGCTCCGGCCTCCGTGGACGCGGTGCTGACCCAGGCCGGGCGGCAGGTCCCCGTGGCCTACCCGGTCAGCGCCGACTGGACCGCCTCCCCGAACGTGCACATCGGACCGCTGTGGGGGCTGCGGCCCTGGCACGTCGCCTGGTTCGACCCGGCGGCCGGCCGGCTGCTCGGACTGCGCCCCGGGACGGTCACGCTCGCGGTGACGGTCAACGGGGTGACCGACCAGGCGACGGTGACCGTGGCCGCAGCCGGAGCGTCGACAGCCGGGGCGGCGTCCGGCGGGCTCACCGGCTCGGCCGGGAGGACGGCCGTCGCCGCTGGGCGGGTCGCCGTCGCCGCCTAACGCTCCGGGGCGGCCGGGGCGGGCCGGCCGTCACCGGGCGAGGGCACCGGCAGCGGGAGCGTGCGGCCGGCGAGGTAGCGGCCCCACATGCGGCGGATCGCCTCCTCGCCGACCCGCTCGTTCTCGGGCCGCGCGGCGTCCCGCCGTACGCACTCCTCCAGCGGCACGTCGGTGAAGTCGTGCACCGCCACCTGGGCACCGCACGAGGCGGCCAGGTCGAACAGCGCCCGGACCGTCTGCGCCCGCAGGTTGGTGTCGTCGCAGATCACGTCGACACCGGCACCGAGCAGCGCCCGGACCGCGGCGTGCTGGACCAGTGTGACCTGCGTCTCCGCCCAGCCGGCGCCGATCCACCGACCGTGCAGCATCCGGCGCAGGTCGTCCCGGTTCACCCGGACGGCGCCGCGCTGCGCCCGTGCCCACGTGGTCTTGCCCGAGCCGGGCAGGCCCCGCGTGATGGTCAGGGTCGGCATGTCCCGAGTCTCCCGCAGCCGGGAATGCGGCGGGGCGGTACGCCGTTGCCAGCGGTGTCGTGCCACACTTGGCAGGCCGGCCCAGGTTCCGGTTCACGCCCAGCCGCACCGGCGGGGCGACCCGGCGACCGCACGAGAGAGGGACCAGTCCATGAAGCCTGACATTCACCCGCAGTACGGAGTGACCCAGGTTATCTGTACCTGCGGCAACACGTTCACCACGCGCAGCACCGCGCGCAACGGCGTGATCCACGCCGAGACCTGCAACGTCTGCCACCCCTTCTACACGGGCAAGCAGCGCGTGCTGGACACCGCGGGCCGGGTGGCGAAGTTCCAGCAGAAGTACGCCAAGGCCGCCGAGGCGCGCAAGTCGGCGGCGAAGAAGGCCGGCAAGTAGCTGTCCCGACGGCGCCCGCCCTGCGACAGGGCGGGCGCCGTCGCCGTGCCCGAGGCCGTCAGTCAGGGGGTTAGCCGATGAGCGTCGACCGCCTCACCGCCCTGCTCGAGGAGTACACCGAGCTGGAGCGGCGCCTCGCCGACCCCGCGATCCACGCCGACCAGGCCACCGCGCGCCGGGTGGGTCGCCGCTTCGCCGAGCTGACCCCGATCTACAAGACCGCCCACGAGCTCGACGTCGCGCGGGCGGATCTCGCGGCGGCACGGGAACTGGCCGCGGAGGCCGGCTCGCCCGAGGAGGCCGCGACCTTCGCCGCCGAGGCCGAGGCGCTCGCCGCGCGCATTCCCAAGATCGAGGAGCGGCTCGCCGAGCTCCTCATGCCGCGCGATCCCAACGACGCCCGCGACGTGATCCTGGAGATCAAGGCGGGGGAGGGCGGCGAGGAGTCCGCGCTGTTCGCCGGCGACCTGCTGCGGATGTACCTGCGGTACGCCGAGCGGCGTGGCTGGGTCACCGAGGTGCTCGACGCCCAGGAGTCGGACCTGGGCGGGTACAAGGACGTGTCGGTGGCGGTGAAGTCCCGGGGCATCCCCGAGGGCGGGCACGGCGTGTGGTCCCGGTTGAAGTGGGAGGGCGGCGTGCACCGGGTCCAGCGGGTCCCGGTGACCGAGTCGCAGGGCCGCATCCACACCTCGGCGGCGGGCGTGCTGGTCATGCCCGAGGCGGAGGAGACCGAGATCGAGATCGACCCGAATGACCTGCGCATCGACGTGTTCCGGTCGTCGGGCCCGGGCGGCCAGTCGGTGAACACCACCGACAGCGCGGTGCGCATCACCCACCTGCCGACCGGCATCGTCGTGTCCTGCCAGAACGAGCGCTCGCAGCTGCAGAACAAGGACCGGGCGATGCGCATGCTCCGGGCCAAGCTCGCCGCGCTCGCCGAGGAGCAGGCCGCGGCCGCCGCGTCCGACGCGCGCCGCGCGCAGGTACGCACCGTCGACCGCTCCGAGCGCATCCGTACCTACAACTTCCCGCAGAACCGCATCACCGACCACCGCATCGGCTACACCGCGTACAACCTCGACCTGGTGCTCGCGGGCGAGCTGGACGGCGTCCTGGACGCGCTGGCCGAGGCGGACCGCGCCGCGCGGCTGGCCGGCGACGGCGGGCTCACGCGCTGAGCCGCTCGCGCAGCCTCCTCTTCGCCTGAACCTTCGCCTCCAGCATCGCGCGGTCCGCGACCTCGAACGCCTCACCGAGCACCCGGCTCGGCTCGAGCCGAGGACCGGCCACCTGCGCCAGCCCGATGCTGACGCTCACCGGCGTACCCGGCACCACGGCCGACCAGTCGGCGGCCTCGACCGCGTCGATGACCCGCTGGGCGATCCCGCGCGCCTCCGCCAGCGTCGTCTCGGGCAGCACCAGGACGAACTCGTCGCCGCCGTAGCGCGCCAGGAAGTCGCCGCGCCGCAGCACCCGCCCGATGATCTCGCCGACGCGCTGCAGCACCAGGTCGCCCATGAGGTGGCCGTGGACCTCGTTCACCGCCTTGAAGCCGTCCATGTCGCACACGCCCACCACCGCGTGCCCGCCCCGGCGGACCATGTCCGTCACGTACTCCTCCAGGTGCCGGCGGTTGGGCAGGCCGGTGAGCGGGTCGGTGCGCGCGGCGTCGGCGTACTCGGCGACGCGGCGGCGCAGCCGCTCGCTCTCCACCCGGGCGGCGATCCCCTCGACGACCTTTTCGCGCAGGTGCTCACCGCGCGCGGACGCCAGCCGGAACGCGTGCCGGTCGGCCTCGTAGGCGCGGCGGAAGTCGCCCAGCCGCACGTACGCCAGCGCGCAGAGCCTGGCCACCTCCCCCGGTCCCAGCGTCTCCGGCGAGACGGTGAGCCCGTCGAGGCACCGCAGCGCCTCCATGGGCCGACCGTCCCCGATCGCCATGCACACCTCGCCGAGAACGGCCAGGTCGCGGTTGCGGATGGACTCGCCGTGGTAGGTGAGGTACGGGCGCGCGTCCACCTCCACCGGCTCGCCGAGCGCGGCGAGCCGCGCCGCGGCGTACGCCCAGCTCAGCCGGGCGCCGGGTCGGACCCGCTGAATCACCCCGGTGGCGCACTGCTCGCAAAACTGCGCGACGAGATCGGTCAGGATGCGCACGCACGACTCGGTGTCGCCCTCGTGGTCGCGCAGCACCGCCCCGCGCAGCCGTACGCCGGGCGCGAGCAGCAGGGGGTCGCTGATCCCGGCGTCGCGGGCCACCCGCAGCGCGTGCTGGTGCGTCGAGAAGGCGTGGCTGTGGAAGCCGAGGTACGAGTAGGCCATGGCCAGGTCGACCCAGCCCCACACGGCCGACTCGTCCGGCGCCGGTACGGCGCTCAGGTCCCGGCTGCTGCGCACCAGGTAGGTGACCGCCTGCTCCAGCTCTCCGCGGCGGTGGGCGGCGAGCGCGGCCAGCGCGCACAGGTGGCCGTGCAGGTACGGCTCGGGCCGCTCGCGCACCGCCTCGAACGCCTCGTCGACCGCGGCGCCCAGCGCCTCGGGCGGGCCGCCGTTGTAGATCGCGACCACGCGCAGGACGAGGCCCCGCGCCCGCTCGTACCCGGTCAGCGTCGGCAGCACCCGCTCGAGCAGGATCCTCGCGGTCACCGGGTCACCGGCCTTGAGCAGCCGTTGCGCGTAGGCCACCGGGCCGGCGTCGCCGCGGGAGTCGGACCCGCCGGCGTCGTGGGCGAGGGCCTCGCCGACGCCCGCGCCGCGGCTGTCGACCACACGGGCACCCGTGTCGTCGATGCCGACATCGCGGATCAGGTGGTTGCCGGCCGTCACACGGATCCTTCTCTTCGCCGGGGGAGGAGGTCGGGGGGCGGATCGTTCGGTCAGGTTCCATGATTATGGCCGTGGAACTTCCAGAAAGGGAGGCTTCCCAGTCGTCCGAACGGTCAGAGGCGGGCCACGTGGTATCGATGGCCGCGAGGGCACTGGCCGCTGCCGGCGTCGCCTCCCCGCGCGCCGACGCGGAGCTGCTCGCCGCGCACGTGCTCGGTGTGCCCCGCGGGCGCGTGGCGCTCGCGGCGTTCACCGCGCCGCAGCTCACCGCGTACCGCGCGCTCGTCGCCGAGCGCGCCCGGCGGGTCCCGCTGCAGCACCTGACCGGGGCGGCGCCGTTCCGGTACCTCGAGCTGGCCGTCGGCCCGGGGGTGTTCGTGCCGCGCCCGGAGACCGAGCTGCTGGTGTCGTGGGGGCTGTCGGTGATCCACCCCGGCGCGGTCGTCGTCGACCTGTGCGCGGGCTCCGGTGCGATCGCGCTCGCCGTCGCCAACGAGGCGCCGGAGACGACCGTGTACGCCGTGGAGCGCTCGCCCGAGGCGTGCGCGTGGCTGCGCCGCAACGCGGCGGCGCGCGCCGCGGCGGGAGACCCGCCGATCACCGTGATCGAGGGCGACGTGACCGACCCGGGCCTGCTGGCCGACCTCGCCGGACGGGTGGACCTGGTGCTCAGCAACCCGCCGTATTTGCCGGAGGGCAGCCCGGTGGCGCCCGAGGTGGCCGAGCACGACCCGCCCGACGCGGTGTTCGGCGGACCCGACGGGCTCGCCGTCGTCCGGGCGGTCATCGGATGCGCCGCCCGGCTGCTCGCGCCCGGTGGGCACGTGGGCATCGAGCACGACGACTCGCAGGGGGACTCCGTGCCGGCGCTGCTCGCCGCGCACGGCCGCTACACCGACATCCACGATCACCGCGACCTGACCGGCCGTCCCCGGTACGCCACGGCGCGGGTGGCAGACTGAGACCTCGTGATGCTTTACGACTGCCGTACGGCAGCGGAACGCGACCGGGGGATCCGGGCCGCGGTGGAGGCGGTGCGGCGCGGCGACCTGGTCGTGCTGCCCACCGACACCGTGTACGGCATCGGCGCGGACGCCTTCCAGCCGCACGCCGTGCAGGCGCTGCTCGACGCCAAGGGCCGGGGCCGGCAGATGCCCCCGCCCGTGCTGGTCGGCTCCCGGCACACCCTCGACGGCCTCGTCCTCGGCCTGCCCGTGGCCGCCAAGGACCTCGTCGAGGCGTTCTGGCCCGGTGCGCTGACCATCGTTGTGGAGCACGCGCCGACGCTGCAGTGGGACATCGGGGACACGGCAGGTACGGTTGCGGTGCGGATGCCCCTGCATCCGGTGGCGCTCGAGGTGCTGCGCGAGACCGGTCCCATGGCCGTCTCGTCGGCGAACAAGAGCGGCCAGCCGCCCGCGGTCACCGCGGCCGAGGCCCGGGAGCAGCTGAGCTACTCGGTCAGCGTCTATCTAGAGGCGGGGGAGTGTCCGCGCCCGGTGCCGAGCACGATCGTGGACGTCACCGGGGAGGTCGCGCGGGTGCTGCGGCACGGGGCCATCTCCATCGAGCAGCTCCGCGAGGTCGTACCCACCATCGTCTCCGAGGATTGACAACTTGGGCCGCCGGTGGGCGTGGCGCAGCGCCCAGCGCCCGTTGCGGCACGGCCGCGTGTCGGCCGGCTCGCCAACGGGCGGTCGAGCGGACCGAACCGGGAGGTAACGTATGCCGCCGTTCTCCGTGCTGTCCGTCTGCATGGGCAACATCTGCCGGTCCCCGATGGCCGAGCGCCTGCTCGTCGTCGCGGCCCGCGACCTGGTCGCGGACAAGGCGGATGAGCTGATCCTGAGCGGCAGCGCCGGAACCGGGGGCTGGCACCAGGGCCAGCCGATGAATCCGCCGGCGGCCCGGCAGGTGCGCCGCCGGGGCGGGGACGACACCGGGTTCGCCGCCCGCAAGCTGCGCACCGAGCACATCGAATCGGCCGATCTGGTGTTGACCGCCACCGCGGACCAGGCGTACCACGTCCGCTCGCTGTGCCCGGACGCCGCCGGGCGCACCTTCGTGCTCGGGGAGTTCGGCCGGCTGCTGGCCAAGGTCGACCTGTCCGCGCTGCCGCCCGCGGTCCTCACCCCGGACGCGGTCTACGCCCGGGGCCGCGCCCTCGTCGAGGCCGTGGACGCGGTACGGGCGGGCGCGGAGCCACTGGTCAGCGACGAGATCGACGACCCGTACGGGCACAACGACGCGTTCTTCAGCCGGGTCGCCGACGAGATCGAGGCGGTCATGCGCTCCCTGGCCGCCGCGCTGTTCACCAGGTAGCGAATGGAACGGGCCGCGGCCGGGCCGGACGAGCCGGTCCGGCCCGACGAGGAGGGGGAGGCGCGCATGGCCGCCCGGTTGCGGCACCTGCCGATCATCCTCACGGTGGTCGGCGCGGTCGCGGTGCTCTCGGCGGCGCTCGGCGGGCTCGCCCGCGGCGGTGCCGGCGCCCTCGGCGCGGCCGGCGGGGTCCTCCTCGTCCTGTTCAGCTACGTCCTGTCCACCGTGGCGATCGCCTGGGCGGACTCGGTCAGCCCTCGGCTGGTGCTCCCGGTGGGCCTGACCGCGTACCTGACCAAGTTCAGCGCCTTCGGCGTGGCCCTGATCGCGCTGCTCGACAGCGACTGGGGCGGCAAGCTGCCGATGGCCGCCGGGATTGGCGCGGGCGTGGTCGCCTGGAACGCCACGCACATCTGGTGGATGAACGGGCCGGGGCGCCGCTGACCCGGCCCGGTTCAGCCGAAGATGCTCGGGGCGCACGGGTCGACGATCACCCCGCTGCGCCGGTCGCCCTCGTCGGTGCGGCCGTGTGACTCCCGGCACCACTCGACCCTGGTGCGGAACCGCCCGGGCGAGCACCTGGCCGCCACCTCGCGGCTGCGGTACCCCAGCAGCGGCACCACGGTCTGCTCCCCGGTGAGTTCGAAGGTTTCCGACGCCACCGTCCGCCACTTCGACGTCGTGCGCTTCTCGAGCCGTACGGTCAGGGTCAGCTTCTCCGGGCCGGGGTCCTCGCAGCGGAACCGGACCCGGCCCACGATCCGGTCCCCGCCCTCGTCCCGGTCGGACCGGCCCGCGCGCCGGTCGGACCCGGGTTCGCGCCGGTCTGATCCCGGCTTGCGCCGGTCGGACTCCACTGCCCGGTCGCCCTCCTTCGGGTCGCCGCGCCTCGGCGCGTCAACCATGACCGTGCAGTACACCGGGGTCGGGTCGGAGGCGTACCGGCTGTCCGTCTCCCGGCAGCCGGCAGCGGCGAGCACGCCGACGAGGAGCGCGCAGCACGTGCCCAGCTTGCGCATGTCCAGCCACCGCCTTGCCCCGGGGCCTCGGCCGCCCACTCGGACGGCTGCCCGTTGGGGACAACGGGCCTGCGTTCGTCGCGGCGTTTCCGGGTGCGGGATGTCCCTCGGACGGGTGGCGGAGTAGTGTCGAGTCCCACCCGATCCGCGAGGCAAGGACGCGCGCCCGCACGGGGCGCGCGGGGGTGCATCACTGTCGCCAAACCCCGGCTGATATCGTTCGCCGCGACATGGCTGATGACTCGACGCCGAAGCAGCCACGGCCGCCGGACGACCCCGTGTCGGGGGCGGGACAGGGCTGGGCGGCGCTGGGTTACCTCGTCGGCGGGATCGCCGCATGGGGGTTCATCGGCTGGTTGATCGATCAGTGGCTGGATCTGGACGGCGTGGCGACGGCGATCGGTTCGGTGCTCGGCGCTGCCGGCGGGGTCTACCTGATCGTGATGAAGCTTGGCCGCGGCTGAAGACGGGAAAGGGACACGGTGACCGGACAGTCGATCCTCCGTGCGGAGGTGCCGTTTCCACCCGGCGTGGAGGACTTCTTCCCGCCCCCGGTCGTCGAGGGCGCGGGCCTCTGGTTCACGAAGTACACGCTGCTGGTCGTGCTCGCGGTGGTGGCGATCATCGCGTTCTACGTGCTCGCCTACCGCAACCCGAAGCTGGTGCCGAGCAGGGCCCAGTGGCTGGCGGAGAGCATCTACGGCTTCGCGCGCAACAACATCGCCCACGACATGATCGGCCCGCAGGGCATCCGGTTCGCGCCGTACCTGGCGACGCTGCTGTCCTTCCTGCTGCTGACCAACCTCTTCGGCATCATCCCGGGCATCCAGGTCTCGCCGAACTCGCACATCGCCTTCCCGGTCGTGCTGGCGGCGATCAGCTACATCATGTTCATCTACCAGGGCGTCCGCCGCCACGGCATCGGGTACTTCAAACACGCGCTGATCCTGCCGGCGCCCTGGTTCGTGCAGCCGATCCTGATCCCGATCGAGTTCGCCTCGACCTTCATCATCCGGCCGTTCACGCTCGCGCTGCGGCTCTTCGCGAACATGTTCGCCGGGCACACCATCCTGCTCGTCTTCATCCTCGGCGGCTTCGTGCTGCTCAACGCCGAGGCGGCCTTCATCAAGCCGATCTCGGTGGTGTCGTGGCTGATGGCGCTCGCGATCACGTTCCTCGAGGTGATCGTGGCGATCCTGCAGGCCTACGTCTTCACGGTGCTGACCGCGAGCTACATCCAGGGTTCGCTCGCCGAGGAGCACTGACCGAGTCCCCGTCCGTCGTCCGCGTGAAGGTCACGCGCGATACCCAGGAGGAATCCAACAATGTCCGTTCTGGCTGAAATCAGCGGCGACCTCGCCGCGATCGGCTACGGCATCGCGGCCATCGGCCCCGGCATCGGCGTCGGCATCATCTTCGCCTCGTACATCCAGGCGACCGCCCGCCAGCCGGAGTCCGCACGGATCACCCAGCCGTTCGTGTGGATCGGCTTCGCCGTGGTCGAGGCCCTCGCGCTGCTCGCCATCGCCACCGGTCTGATCTTCAGCGGCGGCCAATAATCGCTTCGGGCTGAGCCAACGACGACCGAAATGAGGAGTGCCATGCACTACCTGGCGGCGGAGGAGCACAACCCGCTCTTTCCGATCTGGCAGGAGATGGTGGTCGGCGCCATCGCCTTCGGCGTGCTCTGCTTCGTGCTGATCAGGTACGTCTTCCCGAAGATGGAGCAGACCTACCAGGCGCGGGTCGAGGCCATCGAGGGCGGCATCCAGCGGGCCGAGGCCGCGCAGGCGGAGGCGAACGCCCTGCTGGAGCAGTACAAGGCGCAACTCGCCGAGGCGCGCACCGAGGCCGCGCGGATCCGCGACGAGGCCCGGGCGGAGGCCACCTCCATCAAGAACGACATCTTGGCCCAGGCCCAGCAGGAGCGGGACCGCATCATCGCCGCCGGCCGTGACCAGCTCGCCAACGAGCGGGCGGCGATCGTGCGCGAACTGCAGGGCGAAATCGGCCGGCTCGCGGTCGAGCTGGCCAGCAAGATCGTCGGTGAGGCGCTGGAGGACGAGGCCCGCCGCCGCGGCACGGTCGACCGGTTCCTGCGCGAGCTCGAAGGCTCGGGGGCGCGCTGATGCAGGCCGCCAGCCGGGAGGCGTACGCCGCGGCGGCCGGGCGCCTGGAGGCGATCCCGGCCGACGCCGAGAAGCTCGCCGCCATCGCCGACGAGGTGCTCGCGGTCGCCGGGCTGCTGCGCCGGGAGATCGGGCTGCGCCGGGCGCTGGCCGATCCGGCCCGCTCCGGGGAGGAGCGGGCCGGGCTGCTGCGCACGATCCTCGGCCAGCAGGTCGGCGCCGAGGCGCTGGACGTGCTGAGCACGTTGGTGGCAGGCCGCTGGACACGGCCGACCGAGCTGCTCGACGCGACCGAGCGGCTCGGCGTGGATGCCCTGCTCGCCAACGCGGACAAGCGGGGCACCCTCGCTGACGTCGAGGACCAACTGTTCCGATTCGCTAAGATTGTCCAGGGCGATCCGCAGCTCGCGGGCGTGCTCAGCGACCCGACCGCCGAGGTCGCGCGGCGCGCGACGCTGGTCCGAGCGCTGCTCGAGGGCCGGGCCGACCCGGTCACTGTACGCCTCGCCGAGGTGTCGCTGGCCGGCTTCGGCGGCCGGTCCTTCGACGCGTCGCTGGCCCGGCTCGTCGAACTCGCCGCCGAGCGGCGCGACCGGTACGTCGCCTACGTCACCGTGGCGGCCCCGCTGACCGAGGAGGAGGAGCGCAGGCTGGGCGCCAGGTTGTCCGAGATGTACCGTCGAGACGTCAGCCTGAAGATCACCGTCGAGCCCGAGGTCCTCGGTGGCATGCGGGTGCAGGTCGGCCACGACCTGTACGACGGCACCGTGGCCCGACGGCTCACCGAGACCCGTACCGCCCTCGCCGGGCGCTGACCACACCACCACAGATACGAGGGAAGTTGAGGATGGCCGAGCTGACCATCTCGTCCGAGGAGATTCGCGGGGCGCTCGAGCGCTACATCTCCTCGTACAAGCCGGAGATCTCCAAGGAGGAGGTCGGCGTCGTCGCCGACGCCGGCGACGGCATCGCGCACGTCGAGGGGCTGCCCTCGACGATGGCCAACGAGCTGCTGGAGTTCGAGGACGGCACGCTCGGCGTGGCGCTGAACCTCGACGTCCGGGACATCGGTGTCGTGGTGCTCGGCGACTTCACGGGCATCGAGGAGGGGCAGCAGGTCAAGCGGACCGGCCGCGTGCTCTCCGTGCCCGTCGGCGACGCGTTCCTCGGCCGCGTGGTCGACGCGCTCGGCAAGCCGATCGACGGGGGACCCGAGATCGCCCACGAGGGCTACCGGGAGCTGGAGCTGCAGGCCCCGAACGTCATGTCGCGCCAGCCGGTGAACGAGCCGCTGCAGACCGGCATCAAGGCGATCGACTCGATGACCCCGATCGGCCGGGGCCAGCGACAGCTGATCATCGGCGACCGGAGGACCGGCAAGACCACCATCGCAGTCGACACGATCCTCAACCAGCGGGAGAACTGGCTGTCCGGCGACCCGAAGAGGCAGGTGCGCTGCATCTACGTCGCCATCGGCCAGAAGGGCTCCACGATCGCCTCGGTCAAGGGCATCCTGGAGGAGCACGGCGCGATGGAGTACACCACCATCGTCGCCGCCCCCGCCTCCGAGCCCGCCGGCTACAAGTACATCGCCCCGTACACCGGCTCGGCCATCGGCCAGCACTGGATGTACGGCGGCAAGCATGTGCTCATCGTCTTCGACGACCTGACCAAGCACGCCGAGGCGTACCGCGCGGTGTCGCTGCTGCTGCGCCGCCCGCCGGGCCGCGAGGCGTACCCGGGCGACGTCTTCTACCTGCACTCCCGCCTGCTGGAGCGGTGCGCCAAGCTCTCCGACGAGATGGGCGGGGGGTCGCTGACCGGCCTGCCGATCATCGAGACCAAGGGCGGCGACATCTCGGCGTACATCCCGACCAACGTCATCTCGATCACCGACGGCCAGATCTTCCTCGAGACCGACCTGTTCAACCAGGGTGTGCGCCCCGCGATCAACGTGGGCACCTCGGTCTCCCGGGTGGGTGGGGCCGCCCAGCTCCCGCCGATGAAGAAGGTCGCGGGCTCGCTGCGCCTGGAGCTCGCCCAGTACCGCGACCTGGAGGCGTTCGCCGCGTTCGCGTCGGACCTTGACGCATCGTCGCGGGCGCAGCTGGAGCGGGGCGCCCGGATGACCGAGCTGCTCAAGCAGCAGAACTACTCGCCGATGCCGGTGCAGGAGCAGGTCGTGTCGGTCTGGGCGGGCACCGCCGGCAAGCTGGACGACCTGCCGGTCGGCGAGGTGCGCCGGTTCGAGTCCGAGCTGCTGGACTGGATGCGGCGCAACCGCTCGGAGATCCTCGAGGCGATCGCCCAGGGCACCTGGAACGACGACATCATCGCCTCGGTGGACGAGGCGGTCACCAGCTTCAAGAAGATCTTCCTCGCGCGTGAGGACGAGCGGCGCATCAACGAGGCCGAGGCCGAGGCGATGGCCGCGGGCGAGGAGTCGCGCGAGCGGGTGGTCCGCCACGTCCGGCCGCAGCCGCAGAAGAGGTAGGGGATGGCCGGCCAGCTTCGCGCGCTTCGTCGACGCATCCGCACCACTGCGTCGATGAAGAAGATCACGAAGGCGATGGAGCTCGTCGCGACGAGCCGGATCACCCGGGCGCAGGCACGCATCGCGGCCTCCAAGCCGTACGCGATCGCGATCACCGACGTGCTCACGGCGTTGGCCTCCAACGCCAGCGTCGACCACCCGCTGCTCCAGCCCCGGCCGCGGGTGCGCCGGGCCGGGGTGCTGGTGATCACCAGTGACCGGGGCCTCAACGGCGGCTACAGCAGCAACGCGATCCGCACCGCCGAGTCGCTGATCGCCCGGCTGCGCGAGGAGGGCAAGCAGGTCTCCCTGTACGTGGTCGGGCGCAAGGGTGTCATCTACTACCGGTTCCGCAACCGCGAGATCGCCGGCAGCTGGACGGGCTTCACCGAGCAGCCCCGGTTCGAGGACGCCCGGGAGATCGGCGAAACGTTGATCAAGGCGTTCGTCGCGGGCGCGGACGACGTGGACCACCCGGAGGCCGGGCCCGGGCCGGACGGGGTGCTCGGCGTCGATGAGCTGCACGTGGTGTACACCGAGTTCCGCTCGCTCATGACGCAGACTCCGGTGGCCAACTTCCTCGCCCCGATGCAGGTCGAGGAGCGGCCCGTCGAGGAGGGGCGCCTCCTCCCGGCGTACGAGTTCGAGCCGGGCCCGGAGGAGCTGCTCGACGCGCTGCTGCCCAAGTACATCAACACGCGCATCTACGCGGCGCTGGTGGAGGCGGCGGCGAGCGAGTCAGCGGCCCGGCGCCGGGCGATGAAGGCGGCCACGGACAACGCGGAAGAGATGATCGGTACGCTTACCCGGGCGATGAACTCCGCGCGGCAGGCGGAGATCACTCAGGAGATCAGCGAAATCGTCGGCGGCGCGAACGCGCTCGCTGCTGCAGGGAGTGAAGAATAGATGACTGCGACTGCAGTGCAGGCCGGTGTCGGTCGCGTCGTCCGGGTCATCGGCCCGGTGGTCGACGTCGAGTTCCCGCGCGACGCGATCCCCGACATGTACAACGCCCTCCACGTCACCGTCGACCTGAACGGCAGGCAGCGGACGCTGACCCTGGAGGTGGCCCAGCACGTGGGCGAGAACCAGGTCCGGACGATCTCGATGCAGCCGACCGACGGCCTGGTGCGCGGCCAGGAGGTGCGCGACACCGGGGCGCCGATCTCGGTGCCCGTCGGTGACGTGACCAAGGGCCACGTGTTCAACGCGATCGGGGACTGCCTCAACCTCAAGGAGGGCGAGGAGCTCCATGTTGAGGAGCGGTGGCCGATCCACCGCAAGCCGCCGGCCTTCGCCGACCTGGAGCCGAAGACCGAGATGCTGGAGACCGGCATCAAGGTGCTCGACCTGCTCGCGCCGTACGTGCGCGGTGGCAAGATCGGCCTGTTCGGTGGCGCCGGCGTGGGCAAGACGGTGCTCATCCAGGAGATGATCATCCGGGTGGCCCACAACTTCGGTGGCACCTCGGTCTTCGCCGGGGTGGGCGAGCGCACCCGCGAGGGCAACGACCTCATCCTGGAGATGGACGAGGCGAACGTCCTCAAGGACACCGCGCTGGTGTTCGGCCAGATGGACGAGCCTCCCGGCACCCGGCTGCGGGTCGCGCTGTCGGCGCTGACGATGGCGGAGTACTTCCGGGACGTCAAGGGCCAGGAGGTGCTGCTGTTCATCGACAACATCTTCCGGTTCACCCAGGCGGGCTCGGAGGTCTCGACCCTGCTGGGCCGGATGCCGTCCGCGGTGGGTTACCAGCCCACCCTCGCCGACGAGATGGGTGAGCTGCAGGAGCGGATCACCTCGGTGCGCGGCAAGGCGATCACCTCGATGCAGGCGATCTACGTGCCGGCCGACGACTACACCGACCCGGCGCCGAGCACCACCTTCGCCCACCTGGACGCGACCACCAACCTGGAGCGGCGCATCTCGGACAAGGGCATCTACCCGGCGGTGGACCCGCTGGCGTCCTCGTCGCGGATCCTCGCGCCCGAGTACGTCGGCGCCGAGCACTACGCGGTGGCCAGCGAGGTCAAGCGGATCCTCCAGCGCTACCAGGACCTGCAGGACATCATCGCGATCCTCGGCATGGACGAGCTCTCCGAGGAAGACAAGATCACGGTCAACCGCGCCCGGCGCATCGAGCGCTTCCTGTCGCAGAACACCTACGCGGCCGAGCGGTTCACCGGCGTCCCGGGGTCGTTCGTGCCGGTCAAGGAGACCGTCGAGGCCTTCAAGAAGCTGACCGAGGGCGAGTACGACCACTACCCCGAGCAGGCCTTCTTCATGTGCGGTGGGCTCGAGGACCTCGAGCGCAAGGCGCACGAGATGATGAAGAAGTAACCCGCGTCGCGGTGAGCCGCGGCCGGCCGGGGCGCCCGAACGGGGGCCCCGGCCGGCCGCGTTCTGCGGCTCGCTCGTCCCGCGCGACGGGCTCTCAGGCGGCCGCGGTTCTCAGGCGGTCGCGCCCGGAGCTGCCCGCCGCTGCCGGGTGCGGTGCAGGCCGTCGCGCAGCTCGTCGTCGGACATGACCAGGTAGACCAGCGGACAGTCCTGTGGGCCGGTCACGTCGAGCTGGCACAGCGTGCACGGCTCCCCCGGGCGGATCGGGCACCTCGCCCGCGACCCAGGCGGCGTCCTCGGCGGCGTACCCCCACGCATCCTCGCCGGCACACCTCGATGCTGCGTCGACAGCGATCGCGGCCACCAGGGCCGTTGGTCACCACGTTCCTGTGATCGTCACGGCTTCCGGGTGTGGGGGTGTCTGGGGTGGGTGCGGGGCCGCGGTTTGCCGGGATGTCGGGGTGTCTGGGGTGGGTGCGGGGCCGCGGTTTGCCGGGATGTCGGGGTGTCCGGGTCGGATTGCGGGGCGCCGTTTGCAGGATGTCGCGGTGTCCGGGTGGGATGATCGACGCCGTTTACCGGGATCTGGCGGTGTCCGCGCCCGATCGAGGGCGCGGTCTGCAGGATCTGGCGCGCCCGACGGCCCGCGTCAGCGCAACTTCCTGCATGTCGCGGTCCGCTGACACCGCGATATGCCGGTATCTGGTGGCGATCACGGTGTCCGGCTGTGGATGACGCGGCCCGGGCCGGTCGGTTTCCGTGGTTCGGTGTGACGCCGGTGGTGCCGGTGAGACGAGCGACGGCCGGGCGCGGCGCGACGGTGACCTGAACTCGGCCTGGCGGCGCGACACGGTGACGTCAGCGACGAGGCCGGGCAGGCCCAGGCCGCGCCAGAATCCGGGCACCGGCTCGTGGACGGCCGCCCACGACGGCCCCGACCGCGCGGATCGGCTAGGGCGCTCGGAGAGCTTGCCCGGCCTGGAGGTCGTGGCGGTGGTCCGCGTGCGCGGTGGGCGTTCTTCCCGATAGTTCGGTTCAGCCGCCGAACCGGAGAATTGCGCGTTCTGGCGTGCGTCGCGAGACTCCGCACATTCGCTCCAAACACATCAAGCGGCGGCGCCGGACACGCCGAGATTCTGAAAATCGCGGACTCGGATGGGACTGTGACCAGGCAGACGAGCCACCAGGTTCACGGGGCCCGCTTTTCAATGACTACACTCGGGGCACCCCAGTAGGGGGAGAACTCATCAGGGGAGTCAGGGTGGCCAACCAGCTGCACGTCGAGCTCGTCGCGGTGGAGGAGCGGATCTGGTCGGGCGAGGCCGAGATGCTTGTGGCTCGCACGACCGAAGGTGAACTCGGTGTCCTGCCGGGGCACGCGCCGCTACTCGGTCAGCTCGCAGAGCCCGGTCAGGTCCGGATCAAGCTCGCCGGTGGCGAGGAGCTGGCGTACGACGTGACCGGCGGCTTCCTGTCGGTTGCCGCGAGCGGGGTCACCGTGCTCGCGGAGAGCTGTTCCCCGGCCCAGCCCGCCCGCTGACCGCGACGCCGATGAAGGTCTTGATCTGGATCGGCATCGGCGTTCTCGCCGCGCTCGTCGTCATCGCGGGGATCTTCATACGGCGTGAGCTGATCGTGCGCGCCGGCGGCACCATCGAGGCGAGCATGAGGCTCTCCACCCTCGTCAACGGCCGGGGCTGGGCACCCGGATTCGCCCGGTTCGCCGGCGACGAGCTGCGGTGGTACCGCATGTTCAGCCTGGCTCTCCGACCGCGCCGGGTCCTCGCCCGCCAAGGGCTCGCCGTGGCGAGCCGCCGGTCCCCTGAGGGGCCGGAGCGGCTCGTGCTGCCAGAGGGCTGGGTGGTGCTCTGCTGCGTCGCCCAGCGCAGCACGATCGAGATCGCCATGCCGGCGACGACCGTGACCGGCTTCCTCTCCTGGCTCGAGGCCGCCCCTCCGGGGGCGGTTTCGCGTATGGCCACCTGATCGCAGCAGCGCCGGGGGTTCACGGCGTCACGGTCTCCCCGTCCACCACCGTCACGGTCTCCCCGTCCACCACCGTCACGGTCTCCCCGTCCACCACGGCGGGCTCCATCACACGGACGCCAGGTCCCCGCTCCAGAGCGCGGTGGCGCCGCTCGGCCCTCCGACCGCGCCGGGCGTGGTTGTCACGGCGACGAGCAGCGTCGAGCCCTTGCCGGCCAGGAGCAGGCGGTCACCGTCGCCGGTACCGGCGGGCGGACGGATCGGCCGCCAGGCGGCGCCGGTGCCGTCGGTGACGCCGAACAGCCCACCACCGACCGCCGCGACCGCGAGTGAGCCGGCCGCCGTGGGCACCGTCGCGAGCGCGGTCACCTCGGTCCCGCCGCCCGCGCCGCCCATCACCGCGCTCGTGTCCAGCCGAGTCCCGGTCGGGTCGGTGCGCCACAGGTGGACCGCCCCGCCGTCGTCGCCGACGGCCAGGAGGCGGTCGTGGAGGGGTACGGCTCGCTGCACCGCACCGGCCTCGGAGCGCTCCACGTGCGCGCGCGTCCAGTGCAGCCCGTCGGGTGAGGTCCACGCGGCGGGTCGCGGTGCGGTGGGCCGACCGATCGAGCCGACGAGCAGCCAGCCGCCGTCCGGGCGCGGCGCGGCGTCGTGGACGGCGGCCAGGGCATCGTCCGTCGAGCGCAGAGCCGGCGCATCGTCGACAAGGTGGAACACCTCCCCGTCGGCGCTCACCCAGACCGCGGCCCCGTGCCGGCCGGTGGTCGGGCTCACCCGGCTGCCGACGATCAGCCAGGCGGCGGAGCCGGCCACCACCCGGCCGACCGAGCCCGCGAGCGGACCGCCGAAGAGCTCGAACGGGACGGGCACCTCGCGCCACCCGTCGCCGGGCGGGTCGTCCGCTGCGGGAACGCCACCGGCGGCGGGTACGGCCGTGCCGGAGGCGCCGCACCACACGCTCACCCTGGGGTTGCCGTGCACCCCGCCCGAGGCGCTGCTGAGCGCCACCACGTCGGATCCGCGGCACGCCACGCTCGTGAAGGAGCCCTGCTGCCCGTAGTAGGTCGCTGGGCGCAGCGCCACCGGACGCCACGCCACGCCGTCCGCGCTCGTCCAGGCGGCCGGGCGGCCGCCCGATGTGCCCACCGCGTACCAGCGATCCGCGCAGCCGGCCAGGTCGGCGATCCGGGCGTCGGGGGCGGGCAGCGCGACGGGTCGCCAGTCCGGGGAGAGCGGCGAGACCGGCTCGTGCCGCCCACACCCGAGGGGGCCGGCGAGCAGGGCGAGCGCGACGAGCGGGATCAGGAGTCGGCGACCAGTTCCACCTCGAGCCCGTCCGCGTCCGCCGCCGTGTCGTACCCGGGCCCGCCGACGTAGGGGTGCCGGCCCGGTCGCTGCAGCGTCCAGCCGGCCCGCGATCACCCGGCGGAGGGACGGGATCCCCGGTTCGACGCGGTGGAGTCCCATTTGTGCTAGTTTTCAGCCGCCGTGGACGGCTGCGCCGCCGCGGTCGGGCGATCCACCCCTCGCGCGCCCACCGGGTACCCACGTGACATCGCCGTCGGGATTCGCGATCCGGGCGAGGATGAACAGCAGGTCGGAGAGGCGGTTCAGGTACGTGAGTGCGAGCGGGTTCGTGCGCTGCGGGTCGAGCTCCATGAGCGCCCACCCGGAGCGCTCCGCGCGGCGGGCGACCGTGCGGGCCATGTGCAGCAGCGCGGCTCCGGGCGTGCCGCCTGGCAAGATAAATGAGTCCAACTTGGACAATCGCGCGTTGAACTCGTCGCACCAGCCCTCCAGGCGCGTCACGTACGCCTCGGTCACCCGCAGCGGCGGGTACTTGGGGTTCTCCTCCACCGGGTTGCACAGGTCTGCCCCGACGTCGAACAGGTCGTTCTGCACCGCCGTGAGCACCTCGCGCACGTCGTCGGGAAGCTCCCCGAGCGCGAGCGCCACCCCGATCGCCGCGTTGCACTCGTCGACATCGGCGTACGCGGTGATTCGGGGGTCGGTTTTGGGTACCCGGTCGCCGTTGCCGAGCGCGGTGGTGCCGGCATCGCCGGTCCTGGTGTAGATACGGGTGAGGTGGACGGGCATGGCGACAAGCGTACGGGCGGTTTCCGTCGCCGGGGAGGCGGCGGGCGCCCCTACGATGGCGCCCGTGGAGGTGATCCGGGTACCCGGAGGCACCCGGCTCGTGGGCGAGGTCGACGTCGCCGGCGCCAAGAACTCGGCGTTGAAGCTGATGGCCGGCGCGCTGCTCGCGCCGGGCCGTACCGTCCTGACCAACGTCCCCCGGATCACCGACATCGGGATCATGGCGGAGGTGCTGCGCCGGCTCGGCTGCGACGTGTCGCTCGACCACGAGGCCGGCGACGGGGGCGTCTCGCGCGACTACACGGTGACGATCGACGCGCCCGAGCAGCTCGGCGCCGAGGCCGACTACGACCTGGTACGGCGTCTGCGGGCGTCCATCTGCGTGCTCGGGCCGATCCTGGCCCGGTGCGGGTACGTGCGGGTGGCGCACCCGGGCGGGGACGCGATCGGCTCACGCGGCCTGGACATGCACATCGGCGGCCTGACCCGGATGGGCGCCGAGATCACCAGCGAGCACGGCTTCGTGATCGCCACGGCGCCGGACGGGCTGCGGGGCGCGACGATCTGGCTGGACTTCCCGAGCGTGGGCGCGACGGAGAACCTGCTGATGGCGGCCGTGCTGGCCCGAGGCACCACGGAGATCGACAACGCGGCGCGGGAGCCGGAGATCTGCGACCTGTGCGCGATGCTCACCGCGATGGGCGCGCGCATCTCGGGCGCCGGCACGGCCACGATCACGGTCGAGGGCGTCGAAACGCTCTCGCCGGTGCGCCACCGCACGATCGGCGACCGGATCGTGGCCGGCACCTGGGCGTTCGGCGCGGCGATGACCCGCGGCGACGTGGTGGTCAAGGGAGTGGACCCGGGGTATCTGGAGATCGCGCTCGACAAGCTGGTCAGCGCGGGGGGCCTGGTCGAGACCCGGCCGGAGGGGTTCCGGGTGCAGATGGCGCAGCGCCCGCGTGCGGTGGACGTCGTGACCCTGCCGTACCCCGGCTTCGCCACCGACCTGCTGCCGATGGCGATCGGGCTGGCGGCGGTCAGCGACGGCGCCTCGCTGGTCACCGAGAACATCTTCGACGGACGGTTCATGTTCATCAACGAGATGGCGCGCCTGGGTGCGGACATCCGCATCGACGGGCACCACGCCGTGGTGTGCGGCAGGGAGCGCCTGTCCAGCGCGCCGGTGCGGGCCACGGACATCCGCGCGGGCGCGGGCCTGGTGATCGCGGGGCTGTGTGCTGACGGCGTGACCGAGGTGAGCAACGTGCACCACATCGACCGCGGCTACCCGGATTTCGTGGCGGACCTGCGGGCGCTGGGCGTGCATGTCGAGCGGGCGACGGTGGACGGCCGGGACGGGCAGGCCGGCTGACCGTCAGGCGCCCGCGTCGCCGCCTGACCGTCGGGCGCCCGCGTCGCTCACGCGGGGCCGCGCCCGACCACGCGGCGTGCCCGGTCCAGTTCGCCCTCGAAGACGAGCACGAGGATGTGGTCGTCCGTGCCCGGCGCGACGGTCGCCCGGATGCCGGCATCGCCGAGCCGCGACCGGATCCGCGCCGCGACCTCCGGGTCGTCGGTGATCGCGGCGACGCACAGCAGGCCGTAGTCGACCGGTGGGGTGTCGAGGACCTTCGACGGTGGGCGGCGCTGCGTCGACCCGGGGGCGAAGAGCGCCCACAGGAAGACCGCCACCGCGCCGATCACGATGACCGCGAGTAGTGGACCCAGCATCTCATTACCGACCGTGAGCGCATGGCAACAGTGTGACACCGTACGGTGCGCCGCGCCCCTCGATTCCGGCTGCTTCCGGCGCTCGATCCGCCGCAACCAGGGCGGAGCGGGTGAACGGGCGTTCACGCCGGTAGGTATCGTGCGGCCAGACCGAGACGGAGGGAGTGGCACATGGCGGGTCGACTCGCGGTCATCGGGGCCGGTCTGATGGGTTCGGGGATCGCCCAGGTCGCTGCGCAGGCGGGCTGGCAGGTCACGCTGCGCGACCTGAACGACGCGGCCGTCCAGCGTGGGCTGCAGGCCGTCCGCGCATCGTTGGAGAAGTTCGCGAGCAAGGGCACCATCGCGGCCGAGGACGTCGAGGCGACGCTGAACCGGATCACCCCGACCACTGACCTGGACGCCGCCGCCGAGGCGGACATCGTGGTCGAGGCCGTCTTCGAACAGCTCGACGTCAAGCAGGAGGTGTTCCGGGAGCTGGACCGGATCTGCCGCCCGGACGCCGTGCTCGCCACCAACACCTCGGCCATCCCGATCACCCAGATCGCCGCGGCCACCGAGCGGCCGGAGTCGGTCGTCGGCACGCACTTCTTCTCGCCCGTGCCGCTGATGAAGCTGTGCGAGCTCGTCCGCGGATACAAGACCTCGGACGACACCCTCGCGCGAGCCAGGGCGTTCGCCGAGGAGGTCGGCAAGACCTGTGTGGTGGTCAACCGCGACATCGCGGGCTTCGTCACCACCCGGCTGATCGCGGCGCTGGTCGTCGAGGCGGTCAAGCTGGTGGAGAGCGGCGTGATCAGCCCGGAGGACCTGGACACCGCGTGCCGGCTGGGCTTCGGGCACGCGATGGGGCCGCTGGCCACGACCGACCTGACCGGCGTCGACGTGCTGCTGCACGCCACCCGCAACATCTACGCGGACACGGCGGACGAGAAGTTCTTCCCGCCCGAGCTGCTCACGCGCATGGTGGCCGCGGGCGACCTCGGCCGCAAGACCGGCCGCGGCTTCTACACCTACTGACGGCGGTCACCGACCGTCACCGTCACCCGCGCCGGCTCGCGATCTGGTGCCGGCACGGGTGGCGGTGAGCCCGGACCGTGCCGGGTGAGGAGGCCGAAGAGCACGCCGGCAGCGAGGTAGCCTGCGGCCTGGACGGTCAGCACCGCGATCACGTCAAGGGGACCGGTGGCGGTCGCGGCGATCGCCGTGCCGATCAGCATGGCGGCCGACTGCGCCACCGTGGCCGCGGCGAACACCCGGCCGCGATAGGCGTCCGCCACCTCGGTCTGCAGCAGCGTTATCGCCCCGGTCATCGCCACCGCCGCCGGAATACCGACCACGGCGAACAGGCCGATCTCTCCGGCCAGCGCGGTGAACCAGCGCGGGTAGTTGAAGATCACTAGATCGATCGCCCCGATTGCGACGAGGCCGACGGTGACCATGCGCGCCGACCTCCATCGGCCAGCGAGCCAGGTGGCCACCAGGCCACCGGCGAGGCCGCCGACCGCCTGAGCCGACATCAGCGTGCCGAGTTCGAGCGTCCCGCCGTGGAGTTCGCGGTTGACGAACACGGCAATGAGGGCTTTCATCACGCCCTCGCCGATGCCGAGGACCACCAGGGCGAGGAAGAGCGCGCGGAGCGCGGCCGACCCGACGATGGCCCGCAGCCCTTCGAGGAGGTCGCGGCGAATGGTTGCGGGAGCCGTAGCCTCGGCTCGGTGGCGTCCGCGGATCAGCGCCACGAGCGCCGCCGCGGTCAGCACCGAGCCGACGTTGAGCCAGATGGCGCCAGGCAGGCCGAAGGCGGCAGCGGCCACGCCACCGAGCGCGGGGCCGATCAGCCGGGCAAGGTTGTTGTTCAGGCCGTTGAGCGCGTTGGCCGCGGCGAGTTGATCGGCCGGCACCAGCCTGGGCAGCAGGGCGTGTTCGGCCGGGCTCACGAACTGGGCGAGGACCGCCTGCCCGAACACCACCGCCAGGAGAATCCAGACGCGGTCCGCCGAGGTGACCGCGAGCGCGGGCAGCACGACGGCGGCGTGCAGCACGTTGGCCCAGAGCAGGACCCTCCGACGGTCCCAGCGGTCCACGTACACCCCGGCCACCGGGCCGAACAGCAGCCGGGCACCCACGCTCACCGCCACGGTCGCGCTCGTGACCGCGGCCGAACCGGTGAGTTCGTATACCGCGACCGGCGCTGCGACCCACAGCGCCCAGTCCGCGGCCAGCGAGGCGAAGCCGGCGAACCAGAGCAGGCCGAAGTCACGACGCCGCAGCAATGACACAGGCACGACATCACTATGATGTCAGCGCCGACGTCATTCAAGAGTCAGGTCGGTCACCCTTCGCTCAGGCGGACGCGACGGCGCCCGGGCGCGCCGGCCGGCATCCCAGCCGCTTCCCGTGATCAGGTCACGGGCCGTCGTAGCCGGCCAGGCGCTCCCGCCGCCTGGCGTGCGGCCCGGCGCCGGGCGCGGCGCCGCAGCAGCAGCCAGCCGACCAGCACCATCCCGACCAGGAAGACGACCACCAGGATCGGCAGCACGATCGCGACCAGCGACATGGTGATGCTGGTCGCGTCCTCCGCGGTGCTCACCACCGGCGCCCCGAAGCCGACGGTCACGGCGTTGACCACCGGCCGGGTCAGCGCCTTCACGGCGTGCACCACGAGCGCGATGACCACCCCCGCCACGATCGGCACCCACTGGCGGTCGCTGAAGAAGGCCTCGGGGTCGGAGACCGTGACCGTCTCGGAGACCGACCCGGCGCCGAACGCGAGCCCGCCGGCGGTCGGCCGGATCACCGTCTGCAGCGCGTCGTTGACGCTGTCCAGGGCGGGCACCTTGTCCGCCACCACCTCGACGGCGAGCAGCACGAACAGGATCGCGAGCATCCACCCGCTCTCCAGCCACTGCCAGCCGGGCGGCAGCGTGACCAGATCGGTGTAGCGGGCGAGCACGCCGAGCGCGAGCAGCGGGATGTAGGCGTTCAACCCCGCCGATGCGGCCAGACCGGTACCAGTCAACACCTCGAGCACACGCCCAGCATGGCATCACCGCGCACGGCCCCGCGTTCCCGAGGGATCGAGAGCCGTCAAGGCCCCCGGCGGCCGCATGGGCTCTCGATCCCCCATGTCCTACGCTGGTCGGGTGCGACTGGTGATTGCCCGGTGCTCTGTGGACTATGTCGGTCGGCTCACCGCGCACCTGCCGCCCGCCACCCGCCTGCTCATGGTCAAGGCGGACGGTTCGGTCTCCATCCATGCCGACGGCCGGGCGTACAAGCCGCTGAACTGGATGAGCCCGCCGTGCCGGATCGAGGAGGCCCCGGGCGTGTGGCGGGTGGTGAACAAGGCCGGCGAGGAGCTGCGGATCACCCTGGAGGAGATCTTCTCCGACTCCACGCACGACCTCGGGGTCGACCCCGGCCTGGTCAAGGACGGCGTGGAGGCGCACCTGCAGGAGCTGCTGGCGGCGAACCCGACCACGCTGGGGGAGGGCTTCACGCTGATCCGCCGGGAGTACCCGACCGCGATCGGGCCGGTGGATCTGCTGTGCCGCTCCGGCACGGGGGAGACGGTGGCGGTCGAGGTCAAGCGGCGCGGCGAGATCGACGGCGTGGAGCAGCTGACCCGCTACCTGGAGCTGCTGAACCGCGATCCACTGCTCGCCCCGGTGCGCGGTGTGTTCGCCGCGCAGGAGATCAAGCCGCAGGCGCGAGTGCTCGCGGAGGACCGGGGCATCCGTTGCGTGGTGCTCGACTACGACGCGCTGCGCGGCATCGAGCGCGACGAGCTCACGCTCTTCTGACGCCGCGCGGGACGGGAGTCACCGGGCGCGCCCGCGCAGCAGCCGCACCACGCGCACGATCAGGTCGACCTGCCTCGGCGTACGCTCGAACGTCATCGCCGGCAGCGGCGACGGTGCGCGCCGCTTCGTGATCGCCTTGGCCCGGGCGAACTCGCGCAGTCCGTCGTCGCCGTGGATGCGCCCGAAGCCGGAGTCCCCGACGCCGCCGAACGGCAGGCTCGGCACGCCGGCGAACGCCAGCGCGGCGTTCACCGAGGTCATGCCCGAGCGCAGCCGGCGCGCCACGGCCATCGCCCGGCGCCGCCCGAACACCGCACCGCCCAGCCCGTGGCGAACCGCGTTCGCCCGTGCCACCGCTTCATCCACATCGGACACACGGGTGACGGTCAGGGTGGGGCCGAAGGTCTCCTCGCGTACGGCGAGGGAGTCCTCGGGCACGTCCACGAGGATCGTCGGGTGCACGTACGGCGGGCGCACCGCGTCCGGCCCGCCGAGCACGGCGCGGCCGCCGCGGGCCAGCGCGTCGTCGATGTGCCGGCGGATAACCTCGACCTGCCCGGGCATCGTGATCGGCCCGATGTCGCCGTCCTCACCCACGGTGAGCTTCGCGGCCTTCGCGACGAGCTTGTCGAGGAACGCCTCGTAGACGCCCGCGGTCACGTACACCCGCTCGATGCCCACACAGGTCTGCCCGGCGTTGGTCAGGCCGCCCCAGACGCAGGCGTCCGCGGCGGCGTCCAGGTCGGCGTCGTCGTCGACGATCATCGCGTCCTTGCCGCCGCACTCCAGCAGCACGGGCGTGAGCGACTCGGCGCACGCGGCCATGACCTTCTTTCCGGTCGCGGTCGAGCCGGTGAAGGCCACCTTGTCCACACCGGACCGGCACAGCGCGGCGCCGGTGTCGCCGAGCCCGTGCACGACCTGCAGGACGGGCTGCTCGCCGACGATCGAGGCGAACGTGTCGACCAGCCACGCGCCGACCGCCGGGGTGTACTCGCTGGGCTTGAAGACCACCGCGTTGCCGGCCGCGAGCGCGTAGGCGATGGAGCCGACCGGGGTGAGCACCGGGTAGTTCCAGGGTCCGATCACCCCGATCACCCCGTACGGCTGGTACTCCACGTACGCCGCGTGCTCGGCGACGAGGATCGAGCCGCGGCGGCGGCGCAGGCGCAGCACCCGCCGGGCGTTGCGCGCCGCCCAGTGGATGTGGTCGACGGCGCCGACGCTCTCGACGAGGCCGTCGGCGACCGGCTTGCCGGTCTCGGCGCGCATCAGGTCGGCGAGTTCGCCCAGACGCTGGGCGATCAGGGCGCTCCAGCGCAGCAGCACCCGGCGCCGGCCGGCGAATCCGAGATCCGCCCACCACGCGCTCGCCGCCCGGGCGCGCTCGACGGCCGCCGCGACGGCGGCCGCGTCCGCGACCGGGAACCGGCCCACCTCCGCCCCGGTGGCGGGATTCGTGGAGACGAGCTGCCCGTCGACGACGACGGGCGCGCCGGGGGTGTGCGTCGCGGTCATACCGCGAAGCTTAGCCGGGTAGTTACTCGTTGGTAAGGTGCTCTTCGATGATCTTGGCTGCGACGTCCGCCGGGCTCGCCAGCTCGCCGCGCTCGTACAGGTCGAGGTACCGCTGCCGGCCCGGGAAGTACGCCTCGCTCGCGGCCGCCGTGCGGATCGCCGCCTGCATCGCGGTATCCATCACCCCGGGGTTCACGTTCGCCACCCGTACCCGGCCCTGGCTCGCCACGGCGTCGAAGAACATCTCGCCGCCGGCCTTGGTGGCGCAGTACACGCTCCAGCCGTCGATCACCCGCTTCGCCGCGCCGGACGAGATGAACAGCACGGTGCCCCGGCTCTCCTCGGGGAGCGCACCGAGGAACGCGTTGGTCAGCAGCATCGGAGCGGTCAGGTTGAGCGCCACCGCCGCGGTGACCGCCTCGGGTACGAGCGCCCCGACGGCGCCGATCGGCTCGACCGTCGCCGCGTTGTGCACGAGCGCGGCGTGCTCGGCGTTGTCCAGGGCCCAGGCCAGATCCTCGGCCGGGGGCAGGTCCAGGGCGGCGAGGTCGGCGGAGCGCAACCGGATCCGCTCCGGCTCGGCCGCGGCCAGCGCCCGCTGCGCGTCGCTGAACGTGCGTCCGATCCCCAGGATCCGGTCGCCGCGCGAGGCGAGCTGGTCGAACAGCGCCGCGCCGAGGCCCCGCGACACGCCGGTGAGCACGACCGTACGCATGCCCCAGACCCTAGCGCCCGCCGCCCTCATGTGCCGCGAAGCCACTGTGCGCGGCCGCCTCCTATGGGCGGCACCACTGTTCCGGTCGGCGCTCGGCTGGCATCATGCGGCGGATGAGCGTCCAACAGGTCCGGGTGAGCGCCAACGGGATCACCCAGAACGTCCTGGTATGCGGGGCGCCAGACGGCGTGCCCGTCCTGCTCGTGCACGGCAACTGCTCCTCGGCCGCGTACTGGCTGCCGCTGCTGCGCCACCTGCCCGACACGCTACGCATCGTCGCGCCCGATCTGCGGGGGTACGGCGCGACCGAGCCGGCGCCGGTCGACGCCACCCGAGGGCTGGACGACTTCGCCGACGACGTGGCGGCGCTGCTGGACGCCCCGGAGCTGTTCAACGGCGCCCGTCCGGTGGTCGTCGGGCACTCGATGGGTGGCGGCGTGGCGATGCGGCTGGTCGCCGGGCACGCCGCGCGGATCGCGGGGGTGCTGCTGGAGGCGCCGCTGTCGCCGTACGGCTTCGGCGGCACCCGCGACGTCGACGGCACCCCGACCACCCCCGACTTCGCCGGCAGCGGCGCCGGCACGGTCAACGCCGACTTCGTCAAGCGCCTGGCGGCCAAGGACCGTGGTGGGGACGACCCGGCCTCGCCGCGCGCGGTGCTGCGCTCCCTCTACGTGGCCGATCCGGCGAGCCTCGGCGACGACGAGGAGGCCCTGCTCGACACCGTACTCTCCACTGTGGTAGGTGAGGCCAACTACCCGGGCGACTCGACGGCGAGCGCGCACTGGCCGCTGGTCGCGCCCGGCACCCGGGGCGTGGCCAACGCGATGTCGCCGAAGTGGTTCCGCGCCGCGGACGCGCTCGTCGCCGCCGAGCCCAAGCCACCGATCATCTGGGTACGCGGTGACCGGGACGCCATCGTGTCGGACACCTCGATGCTCGACCTCGGGTACCTCGGCACGCTCGGGCTGGTGCCCGGCTGGCCCGGCGAGGAGGCCTGCCCGCCGCAGCCGATGATCGCGCAGACCCGTGCGGTGCTGGAGCGGTACGCCGCGGCCGGAGGCTCCTACACCGAGATCGTGTACGAGAACTGCGGCCACTCCCCGCACGTGGAGCGGCCGGCCGAGTTCGCCGCGGCACTGCTCTCCCTGCTCGAGGAGGTGTCATGACGTACCGGGTGGACCGGGTGCCGGTCGCAGGTGGCGACCTGACCGTCGGGATCTGGGGGGACTCCGGTCCGCTCGTGGTCGCCGCGCACGGCATCACCGCCTCGCACCTGTCCTGGGGCCTGGTCGGCCCGCTGCTCGCCGCCGGGCACCGTTTCGTCGCGCCGGACCTGCGCGGCCGGGGCCGCAGCCGCGACCTGCCCGAGCCGTACGGAATGGCGGCGCACGCGGCCGACCTGGCCCGGGTCGTCGAGGCGTACGGCGGCGGGCCGGTGGTGCTGGTCGGACACTCGATGGGCGGGTTCGTGGTCGCGGAGACCGCCCGCCGCCACCCGGAACTCGTGAGCCGGCTCGTGCTCGTCGACGGCGGGGCGCCGCTGCCGCTGCCGCCCGGCGTCGACGTGTCCGCCGGACAGGAGGCCGTTGCCGAGGCGATCTCGACCGCGCTCGGGCCGGCGTACGCGCGGTTGTCGATGACGTTCCCGTCGCGGGAGGCGTACCGCGAGATGTGGCGGGCGCACCCGTCGTTCTCTGCCTGGAACGACGCGGTCACCGCGTACGTGGACTACGACCTGGTGGGCGAGGAGCCGGAGCTGCGCCCCGCCTGCCGACTCGAGGCCGCGCTGCGCGACGCCCGGGACCTGTACGCCTACCCGGACGACAAGCCCGTGGCGCTGCCGGTGCCGGCGGTGTTCCTGCGCGCCGAGCGCGGAATGTTCGACGAGCCGGACCGGCCGCTCTACCCGGCCGGGTACGCCGGCCACTGGCTGCCCGGGATCGCCGAGGAGACCGTGCCGGACACCAACCACTACACGATCACGCTCGGGCCGGGCGGGGCCGAGGCCGTCGCCGGGGCGGTCGCGGCGGCGGTGGCGGCCGTCGCGCGCGACTGACGGCAGCCGTGGCGCGCCGTCGGCCGTCGGATCCCGATGGGCCGGCGCCCCGAGGGTGCGTGTCCCTCGCCCTGTGGATGCCCATCGCCCCGGGTAGCTGCCCCTCGCCTTGTGTGCCGTCGCCCTGTGGATGACGGTCGCGACATGCGGAATCTCGCGGGGTTGACGGGTCGCGATATGCAGGATGTCGCGGTGTCGGCCCGTCTGGCGCGTGCCATTTCCATGAAGTCGCGGGGTCGCCGTGGCCGGGATGCCGCGACATTCATGAAGCGGAGTCGATCAAGGGCGGGTGACACCCCGACTTTCACGATGTCGCGCCCGGCCGGCGCCGGCTGACACCCCGATATTCGGGATCTTGGGTGGATGCTGCCGTGCCCGACGAGCAGCGCCGCGGGGCGTCATTCCGGGGGCGAGCGGCTGTCTCGCGCGATCCCGGGGGCGAGCGGCCGGTGCCGGGACGAGCGCGCGGCGACGACGGGGTCGCCGCCCAGGTGACGGCCGTCCGGGCCGCCCGTGGCAGACTCGCGGCATGGCGCGCGACTTCAACTCGGTGGGCGTGGTCGGGCTCGGCACGATGGGCGCCGGGATCGTGGAGGTGTTCGCCCGCAACGGGATCGACGTGGTGGCGGTCGAGGTCGACGAGGCCGCGCTGGAGCGCGGGCGGGCCAGCCTGACCAGCTCGGTCGGCCGGGCGGTGGCGAGGGGCAAGCTCACCGAGGAGGAGCGCGACGCGTTGCTCGGCCGCGTCACGTTCACCGTCGGCCTGCAGGCGCTGCGCGACGTCGACCTGGTCGTCGAGGCGGTGCCCGAGCAGTTGCCGATCAAGCGGCGGATCTTCGAGGAGCTGGACCGGGTCTGCAAGCCATCGGCGATCCTCGCCACCAACACCAGCTCGCTGTCGGTCACCGACATCGCGGTCACCACCCGCCGACCCGGCCAGGTCGTCGGCATGCACTTCTTCAACCCGGCCCCGGTGATGAAGCTGGTCGAGGTCGTCCGCACGGTCGTCACCGACGCCGAGGTGGTCGCCGACATCGAGGCGCTGTGCGCGCGGCTCGGCAAGGTGGACGTGACCATCGCCGACCGGGCCGGGTTCATCGCCAACGCGCTGCTGTTCGGCTACCTCAACCAGGCGGTGCGGATGTACGAGGCGAGGTACGTCTCGCGCGAGGACCTCGACGCGGCGATGAAGCTCGGCGCCGGGCTGCCGATGGGCCCGCTGACGCTGCTGGACCTGATCGGGCTGGACACCTCGTACCAGATCCTCGACACGATGTACCGCCGCGGCGGGCGGGACCGCCGGCACGCGCCGGCACCGCTGATCGAGCAGATGGTCACGGCCGGCCTGCTCGGGCGCAAGTCCGGCCGGGGGTTCTACACGTACGAGCGGCCGGGCTCCCCGGTGGTCGTGCCGGACGAGCTGACCCCGGCGGCCGATGAGCCCGGCGGCACCGAGGCGCCGACCGTCGCGAAGGTCGGCGTGGTCGGTTCCGGCGCGCTGGCGACCGGGCTCGCCGAAGCCTTCGGCCGGGCCGGGTACGAGGTGGTGTCGGCGGCCTGGAGCGCGCAGATGCCGGCCACGGTGGCCGACCTCGCCGACGTGGACCTGGTGGTCGAGGCGGTCGCCGAGGAGCCGGCGGCCGGGGACGGGTCGGCGACGAAGGCGCTGCTCGCCGCCCTGGACGGGGTCTGCAAGCCCGGGGTGGTGTTCGCCACGACCACCGCGGCGGCGCCGGTCATCGAGTGCGCGATGGCGACCAGCCGGCCCGAGGACGTGGTGGGGATGCACTTCCCCGGCGCGTCGCCCGCCGTCCCGCTGGTCGAGGTGGTGCGCACGGTCCGCAGCTCCCCGCAGGCGCTGGCCACGGCCCGCGCGGTGTGCCGGGCGCTCGGCAAGCACCCCGTGACCTGCGCCGACCGGGCCGGTTTCGTGGTCGACGCGCTGTTGTTCCCGTACCTCAACGACGCGGTGAAGATGGTCGAGGCGGCCTACTCCACGCCCGACGACATCGACCACGCGATGAAGCTCGGCTGCGGCTACCCGGCGGGTCCGTTCGAGATGCTCGACACCATCGGGCTGGACGTGGCCCTGGCCCGCATTCGGGCGCTCTACCGGGAGGCGCGCGAGCCGGGCCTGGCGCCCGCGCCGCTGCTGGAGCAGATGGTCACCGCCGGCTACCTCGGGCGCAAGACGGGCCGGGGCTTCCGCTGACGTAGCCTGGGAGCGGTGAGCCCCCGTCGTAACCGCCCCACCCGTTCCGGTCGCGGCCGCCGCGGCCAGGTGTGCGCGCAGCCGCTGGACCCCGAGCGGGCGCGCCGGGGCGTGGTGGGCGTGCAGCAGTGGAGCGACGGCGAGTGGCTGGTCCGCTCCGTCCCGGCCGACGCGGCGGTCAAGACGTACCGCTGCCCCGGATGCGACCAGGAGATCCGTCCCGGCGTGCCGCACGTGGTGGCCTGGCCGGCGGACGGGCGCGGGGACGTGACCGACCGGCGGCACTGGCACTCCGGCTGCTGGCGTGCCCGCGACCGCCGCGCGCCGATCGTCCAGCGCTCCCGCAACGCCCCGCGCTACGGCTGACGTTCCCGCGCCACGGCTGAGGCTTCCCTCACACCCCGTGCCCGGTCCCGCCGCCTGATCCCGCTGCGGCGGGCAGGATGGGTGCCGTGGGTACGCCGATCCGCGCCAACTCGATCCTGCCGGCCCGCCGCGAGGAGATCGAACTACACACCGCCGACGGGCTGCGGCTGGTCGGTGAGTTGGCGCTCCCGCCGGACGACCGGGAGCCGGTCGCGACGCTCGTCTGCCTGCACCCGCTGCCCACCCACGGCGGGATGATGGACAGCCACGTGCTGCGCAAGGCGGCCTGGCGGCTGCCGGCGCTCGCCGACGTGGCCGTGCTGCGCTTCAACACCCGCGGCACGTCGAGCCTGCGCGGCACGAGCGAGGGCGCGTTCGACCACGGGGTGGGGGAGCGGCACGACGTGGCCGCCGCGATCGAGTACGCGGAGTTCCACGACCTGCCGGCGATCTGGCTGCTCGGCTGGTCCTTCGGCACCGACCTGGCGCTGCGCTACGGCTGCGATCCGGGCGTGGTGGGCGCGATCCTGCTCTCCCCGCCGCTGCGCAGCGCCACCGACGACGACCTGCGGGTGTGGGCCGAGTCCGGCAAGCCGGTGATCGCGCTGGTACCCGAGTTCGACGACTACCTGCGGCCCGACGAGGCGCGGGAGCGGTTCGCCGCCGTCCCGCAGGCCGAGGTGATCGGCGTGCCCGGCGCCCGCCATCTGTGGGTGGGCGCGGCGGAGACGGTCCTCGACGAGATCGTGCGGCGGGTCGCGCCGCAGGCGTACCCGCTGCCGCGTGAGTGGGACGGGCCGATGGAGTACGGCGACGTCAGCGCGTACGCCGACCGGACCACGGCCGCGTTCGCCGATGTCCCGATGCCTGAGGCCGGGCCGACGCGACCCTGACGACGCGCTAAGTGTGTTCGGCCGTCGGATTGGAGAAACACCGATCGAATGGTTTCCGTTTCCGCTCCATGCTGGCTAGCGTCTGCGGGGTGAGCCTCCATTCGCTGCGTTGGCGCTTGGTCGACGCGCCCGACTCATGGGGTGCGCGTCGGCGCGCGGCGCGGGCGCGCTGGCTGGTGGAGACGTTCCCCGACCTGGCCACCATGTCGGTCATCGACCTTGGGGGCAGGCTGGACACCTGGGAGCGGGCACCGGTCCGGCCGAAGCACGTGCACATCGTCAACCTGGAGCCGGTCGCGGCTGACCCGCCCGAATGGGCCGAAGTCGACCACGGCGACGTCTGTGCGCTGCCGGAGCGCATCGCCCGGCGCCGCTACGACCTGGTCTACTCGAACTCCGTGATCGAGCATCTCGGGGGCCATGAGCGTCGCCTGCGCTTCGCCGAGGCGGTGCACCGCTTGGCCGACGCGCACTGGGTGCAGACCCCCTACCGGTTCTTTCCGATCGAGCCGCACTGGGTGGCGCCCGGGATGCAGTTCCTGCCCACCGCGGTGCGCGCCGCGATCGCCCACCGGTGGCCGCTGGCACACTCGCCGGCCGCGGACCGCGCCGACGCGCTCAACAGCGTGCTGTGGACGGAGCTTCTGGACCGGACGCAGATGCGTCACTACTTCCCGGAGTCGACGATCCGCGCGGAGCGCCTGTTCGGGCTGACCAAGTCCCTGATCGCCTACCGGGCGCCGTCCCGCTGACACGGCCCTACTGCCGCGCGCCGTCGAGGAATGCGGATGAGAGATTTTTGTCTCTACTGAATAGAGGCTGCCAGCGGGCCTGGTCGGACTCGCCCGCGGAACAGTAGCGGAAGCGAGGAGTTGCGGGGCCAAGGCGGAGATGATAGTAGCCCATAAATGAACTTGCTGTCGGGCCAGAGGTGGTCCGCCAGACGATGGCTCCTCGCCGCGACGTTGGCAACTGCCGCAATCGCCGTCCCGTGGGCATGGATCCATCAGAGAGCGACGACCCAGCTGCCCACGCTCGGTCCACCTCCGCTGTCGCCGCCGTCCGACCCCGCGGCCTTGGACTGCCCGCCCCCGTCGCAACTGGATGACCTGCCCAAGCACGTCAGTGGTCCCGGACCGTTCGTTCCGACCGGTGCAGTTGCCGCGCGTATGTGTCTCGATCATCTACGACATGCGTCGGATTGGCGGGGTACCTTCGCTCCAGAGCAACAGATTCTCGTGAGAAATGTGGATCAAGTTATAGCTGAAATCAATGCCCTGCCGCCGTACCGGCCTTCACAAACGTGTCCGTACGAAGGCGGCAAGGCATTGAACATAGTATTTGGATACCCAGCCGGGCAACGCGTGGTGGTGTGGCTGCAGGGCGGGGCTTGCTATCTCGTCCGCAGTGGACAGAACGTGCGTAGCGGCGGCCAGGACGTGTCCGTGCTGTTCGTCAGGCTGCTTGCGGAACAGCAGGCGATGGGGCGGTAGTCGACGCAGACCGCGCCAGCCGCCGTCGATCGTCCCGGGCCGACGACCGGCGGCCCTACTGCCGCTTCCCGTCGACGAACGCGGCGAGCGCGCCGAGCGTCTCGAAGATCTCGGCGGTCACCTCGTCGTCGTGGATGACGACACCGAACCGCGCCTCGAGAGCGCTCAGCACCTCGAGCACCGCCATGGAGTCGAGTTCGGGCAGGCTGCCGAGGAGCGGGGTGGACGCGTCGAGCGCCTGCGCGCGATCCGCCGGCAGTTCGAGGGTGGCGGCGAGGACGGACTTGACGTCGTCGATGGTGGTCGTGCTCGTCGGGTTCATCGGGCCTTCCTTGGACTCGCGGGTGGGGGCGTCACACCAGCACCTCGACCGGCGCCGGGTGACTGAGGAATTTCGTGGGGCTTGCGGTCAGCCCGTACGCGCCGGCCTGGAAGATCGCGATGAGGTCGCCGATCTCGGCCCGGGGCAGGGTGACGTCGTCGCCGAGCAGGTCGAGCGGTGTGCACAGGCAGCCGACGACGGTGACCGTCTCGGTGGCCTCGGCATCGATGCGGTTGGCCACGGCGAGCGGGTAGTTGCGCCGGATGACCTGGCCGAAGTTCCCCGAGGCGGCGAGCTGGTGGTGCAGCCCACCGTCGACCACCAGGAATGTCTTGCCGCGCGACTCTTTGCGGTCCACGACCCGGGTCACGTACACCCCGCACTCGCCGACGATGTAGCGGCCGAGCTCGACGACCACTCGGGCCTGCGGCAGCCCCGGCCGCAGCCGCGTCGCGAGAAGCTCCGCCAGGTTCGCGCCCACGGCCGGCAGGTCCAGCGGCCGGTCCCGGTCGGTGTACGGGATGCCGAAACCGCCACCGAGGTTGACGTACCGCACCGGGGTGGGCGAGGCCTCGGCGAGCCGCAGCACGAGGTCGACGGTCCTGCGCTGGGCGTCGGCGAGGATGTCGGCGTGCAGGTTCTGCGACCCGGCGAAGACGTGGAAGCCCAGGAACTCCACGTCGGCGCGGGCCAGCTCCTTGAGCAGCGCCGGCACCTGCTCACTGTCCACACCGAACTGCTGTGCCCCGCCACCCAGGCGCATCCCCGAGCCCTTGACCTGGAAGTCGGGGTTGACCCGGACCGCCACCCGGGGCCGGATGCCCAGCCGCTCGCCGACTTCGGCGACCCGGGCCGCCTCGGTGGGCGATTCCATCTCGATCGTCACGCCCGCGGCGACCGCCTGGGTCAGCTCCGCGAAGGTCTTGCCCGGCCCGGCGAAGCTGACCCGCTCCGGCGGCATCGGCGTGTCGAGCGCGGTGCGCATCTCCAGCGCCGAGGCGACGTCGAACCCGTCGACGAGCCCGCTCAGGTGCTGCACCACCGCCGGCATCGGGTTGGCCTTGACCGCGTAGCTCAACTCGATCTCGCAGGGCAGCGTGGCCCGCAGGTACGCCACCCGTCGGGTCAGCAACCCCCGGTCGTACGCGAAGAAGGGGGTGCCGCCGACCCGTTCGGCGAGCCGGTCGATCGGGATGCCGCCGACGCAGAGCCGGCCGCGGTCGCGGCCGAAGGCGGCGATGGTCGGGTGTTCGGCGGTCATGGGCGGGTCAACTCCCGTCGTAGCGCGGTGCGGTCGAACTTGCCGTTGGGGGACCGGGGGATCGCCGCCTTGACGACGACCCGCCGCGGCACCATGTAGAGCGGCAGGTGCCGCTTGAGTTCGGCGATCAGCGTGTCCGGCTGGAAGTCCGGCTGGTTCGGGGTGACGACCAGCGCGATGGACTGGCCGAGGCGCGGGTCGTCGACGCCCAGGGCGACCGCGTCGCGCACCAGCCCGGTGTCGTACGCCGCCTCCTCAACCTCGGCGGGGCTGACCCGGTAGCCGGACGTCTTGATCATCTCGTCCATCCGGCCGACGAAGTACAGAAAGCCCTCCTCGTCGCGCACCACCACGTCACCGGACCAGACCGCGAGCTCGGTCGTGCACAGGCCGCTCTCGCGCCCGGGCGCCGGGCGGAAGCGCTCGGCGGTGCGCACCGGGTCGTTCCAGTACCCCAGCGCCACCAACGGTCCACGGTGGACCAGTTCACCCTCCTCGCCGGGCTCGCACGGCGAGCCGTCCGGGCGGACCACGAGGACCTCGGCGTTCGGGATCGCCTTGCCGATGGAGTCGGGCCGCCGGTCGACCTCGGCCGGGTCGAGGTACGTCGACCGGAACGCCTCGGTCAGCCCGTACATCAGGTAGGGGCGGGCCTGCGGGAAGATGGCCCGCAGCTTCTCCAGCGTCGCCTTCGGCATGCGTCCGCCGGTGTTGGCGAAGTAGCGCAGCCAGCGCGCCGCTTCGGGTGGCCAGGACTGCTCGGCCAGTTGCAGCCACAGCGGCGGTACGCAGGTCAGCCCGGTCACCCGGTGCCGGGCGCACAGCCGCACCACGTCGCCGGGCAGCAGGTAGTTCATCAGCACCACGTGGGCGCCGGCGGCGAAGCCGGTGGTGAGCTGGCTGAGCCCGGCATCGAAGCTCAGCGGCAGGACGGACAGGATCACGTCGTCCGGGCCGTTGCCGAGGTAGGCGTTGACGCTCTCGGCGCCCACGATGAGGTTGCGGTGCGACAGCACCACACCCTTCGGCAGGCCGGTGCTGCCCGAGGTGTACAGGATCGCCGCCATGTCCATGTCGGTCGCGCCGCCGCGGGCGGCCGCCTCCGCCGGCTCGTCCGGCTCGCAGGGCACGTCACCCCACGCGACCGTGGAGACGCCAGCGTGCTCGGATCCGACACCCGGCTCGGCGCCGACCAGAACGACGTGCTCCACCGACTTGTGGTCGGCGAGCACCTCGCGCAGCAGCGCGTGCCGCTCGACGGAGGTGACCAGCACCCGCACGCCGCAGTCGGCCAGGATGTGCGCGACCTGCCGGGGCCGCAGCAGCGGGTTGACCGGCACGAAGACACCGCCGGCCGCGGACGCGCCGAAGATCGCGAGAACGGTCTCCACCCGCTTGTCGAGGTAGACCGCCACCCGCTCCTCGCGGCGCAGCCCGAGCCGCCGGAACCCCGCGGCCACCCGCCGCACCTCGTGCCACACGCGCCCGTACGTGAGGGTCGTGTCGGCGCAGGTGAGCGCCGGTGCGTCGGCGTGCCACCGCGCGGTGGTGGCGACGAGGTCGGGCAGGTGGATGCGCATCGTGCTCACTTCTCCCATGCACGCCCGGATCACCAGGCCAGGCAGACGAGTTCGCTGTAGAGGTTGTCGATCTGGTGCGGCTCGAGGTGCGGGCTCAGGTACATCTTGGGGCGCGGTGCGCTCAGCAGCAGCGAGGGCCTCGGCCGGTGCGCGACCACCGTGAGCTCCATCAGGCTCGCCGGTATGCCGTACCGCAGCAGCAGGTGGCGGGCGACCCGGCGGGACATCGCCCGGAACAGGTCGGGGTTGCTCACGTACAGGATCGAGGCGAACAGCGGCAGCTTCTTGCGCCGGTCCCGGCGGAACATCACCCAGCACGACTCGTCGCCCCGGATGAGGATGAGGTGACGGACGGCCGCGGCGTTCGCATGGTCCTCGTACCGGCGCAGCTCCTCCCCGGTCAGCGTGCGCCGGATCAGCGCCGGGTCGTCGCTGATCCGGCCGCGCCCGGGCCACGAGGGCCACGGCAGGTTCGGCACCAGGGCCGTGGCCGTGTCCAGGAAGCGGAACTTCAGCCGGGTGTTGATGCCGATGACGTTGCCGCTCGGGGACAGGTCGGTGAAGTGGTAGCCGGGTTGGGCGAGCAGCGCGCGCAGCAGCCGCAGACTGTGGAAGCGGTACTCGGGGAGCACGCACCACGCGCCGAGGTTGCAGAAGCGCTCCGGGCGCCCGTTGACGCGCCGCTCGGAGTAGAACGCGAGGTAGGCGCCCACCACCCGGTCGCCGTCGTCGTCGCGCAACAGGTACCCGTGGTTGGGGGCGTCGACCTGCCACGGCACGCGCATCGCGCGCGCCCACGCGTCGGGTGTGACGCGCCCGTTGAGCTGGGCGTGCAGGAAATGCGCGACGCGCTCCACGTCCGCGTCGGTGATCGGTTCGACCCGTACCGTCATGACGCCGAAGCCACCCCTAGTCGTAGCCCTCGGGCTTGCGCGCGGGGCGGCCCGCGACGAGCGCGGACCGCTCAGCCAGCAGCTTGGCGATCGCGGCGCGGCGGGTCGCGGTACGGCCGGGCAGGCGCAGCACCTCCCCGGTCAGGACGGCCGCCCAGTACAGGTGCGCGGCCGTCCGGCCGTGCCGCTTGGCGTACACCCGCACGCCGTTGGCGCACAGCAGCGCCCACAGCTCCGGGCGCGCCTGGGACTCGCCGCCGAGGTGGGTGGCGACGGCGTCGGGCGCGAGCCGCAGCGCGAAGCCGTGCTCGGCGGCGCGCAGTTCGAAGTCCAACTCCTCGGAGTACAGAAAGAAGCTCTCGTCCCAGGGCCCGGTCTTGACCAGGCAGTCCCGGCTGACCATGGTCACGCCACCGCTGGCCCAGTCGAAGGCGGTGCCGGCGTCGTAGCCCGCCGGGTCGCCCACGACGTGGCCGAGCCACGCGAAGCGCCGGCTGAGCCGGCCGCCCAACAGCGCCTCACCCCACGCCCGCGCGAGGGTGGGTCGGCGCCGCAGCGACGGGTACGGCCGACCCGCGCCGTCGAGCAGCCGGGGCACCGCCACGCCGACGCCGGGCTGGCGCAGCGCGGCGAGCAGTGCCGCGGCGCAGCCCGGCTTCAGGCGCGCGGTCTGGCTGAGGATGAGTACGGCGTCGGAGAGCGGATCGACCTCGGCGACAGCGTTCACCATCGCCGCGAACCCGACGTTGCCGCGCTGGATGACGGTCGCGTCCGGGGCCATCCGACGGGCGAGCGCGAGGGTGCCGTCGCGCGACCCGCTGTCCGCGATCACGAGTCGCCACCGGTCGACGCCGGCGAGCCCGTCGGGCAGCGACCGGAGCAGGTCCGGCAGGGCCCGCTCGCTGTTGCTGGTGATCACACCGACGGTGAGGCTCATCGCCACCGCTTCACCGCGCCCACTGCCGCGCCGCGCACCCGGGCGGCGAGTCCTGGTCCCGCCAGCACCGTGGCCCGCAGGCTCTCGGGTGTGTCGTCGCGCCGCACGCTGTAGCGGGGCTGCAGCCAGGCGTCGCGCCGGGCCGGGCGGCGGTCGCTGGTGAACACCCTGCGGTAGCCGTGTCTGCGCAGCCGGCCGAGCACCCGCCGGTCGTACTGCCCGAGCGGGCAGGCCGCGTCGGTGACCGGGCCCCCGGCGAGGTCGGCGAGCAGCTCCCGGGCGGTGACGAACTCCTCGACGGCCTGCTCGCCGGTCATCCCGCGCCAGGTCCGGTGCCGCATGCCGTGCGACCCGATGGTCATGCCGTGGCGGCGCAGGGCGCGCACCCCGTCGGCGTCGACGCTGCCGGGCTGGCCGACCCGCCCGGCGAGCAGGAAGAAGTCCGCGGTCAGGCGCCGCTCGACCAGCGCGGGCAGGACGATCTCCGTGTCCGACGCGTTGCCGTCGTCGAAGCTGATCCGCACGTTCGGCCAGGACGCCAGCTCGTCGAGGATGTCGTGGAACCGCCCGGTGGACACCCAGTAGCGGTCCTCGCCCGGTTCCAGCTCACGCTGCGGACGGCCGACGCCGTGGAAGCAGACGTTGAGCACGGTACGGCCGGTGCTGGGCATGCTCGTGTCGGTCATCGCTCTCCTGACGCGGTGGCGGGCTGCGGTGTCCGGGTCGACTCGTCGCGTCGCCACACGGCGCCGCGCCCCTGGTGCGCGACGAGCGCCGCGACGAGGGTGATCGCGACGTAACAGGCGGCCGCGGGGGCGAGCCACGGCCGTGGCAGGACCACGTCGCGCAGCCACGACGAACGGGCGGACCCGCGGACCGGCACGGCGACCGCGCCGGCGGCCGCGAGCGAGCGCAGCGCCGCGTTGCCCGCCCGTACGCGGATCAGCCGGCGGACCAGGTCGCGTACCCGGCGCGGCGCGGCGACCGTCGACACGACCTCGGGTACCTCCCGCTTCTCCTGCCGGGTGAACAGCGAGTCGAGGTAGAGGTCGTCCGCGACCACCTCCGGGAACGCGGTGAACCGGGCGCGGCCCTGCGCGGAGAGCGCGATCACGCCGCGGCCGAACAGGGCCCGGTCGTACGCCGGCAGCCGGGCGTTGATGGCGTAGTACGCCCGCACGAGCAGTGGGCGACCGGTGAGGTCCAGGCGCCGGCGAGGCACGACCGCCAACGGCCGGCGGCCGGCGGCGTCGGGGCGTTCGAACGCCTCGACGAGCGCGCGCACCGCGCCGGGCGGCAGCACGATGTCCGCGTCAAGGTAGATCCGCGGGAACCCCCGGGCGACGCGGTCGCCGGCGTTGAGCGCGGCGGGCTTGCCCGCGGCGTCGAGTTCGATGACCCGTACGCCGGATCGCCGGGCCGCCACGGCCGCGGTCGCGTCGCTGCAGCCGTTGGCGACCACGGTGACGTCGAGGTCGCCGGGCGCGGCGTCGGCGAGCAGGGCGTCCAGGCAGCGGCCGATCACCGCCTCCTCGTTGTGCGCGGCGATGACCACGCTGGCGCGGGGGCCGCCCGGCCGGAGGGTCGGCGTGCTCATGGCCCCGCCACCGGTTGGCCGTCGGTGACCGGCTGCGCGTCCACTGTCGCCGGCGCCCCCGCCGGGGGCTCGCTCCGGTGGACGCCGAGCAGCTCGTCCCAGACCGCCACGTACGCGCGCGCCTGGTAGTCCCAGGCGAGCGTGTCGGCGAAGCGGGCCCGCCCGACCTCCCGCATCCGGGCCCGGCGCGCCGGATCGTCGAGCAGCGCGTGGATGGCCTCGGCGAACTCGGTGGGCGATCCGGTCGGCACGTACACCGCCGCCTCCCCGGCGGTCCGTCGCGTCTCGATCAGGTCCGCCGCCACGACCGGCACGCCCCGGGCCACGTACTCCACGGTCTTCGCCATCGTCGACAGGTGGTTCATCCGGGTGGGCAGGTCGGGCTGGATGGCCACGGTGGCGGAGAGCAGCAGCGCGTCCACGGCCGGGCCGTCGAGCCAGCCGGTGAACTCGACGACGTCGCTGAGCCCGCGGTCGGAGACGAGTTTCTGCAGGGCGTGCAGGGTCTCGCCGTCCCCGGCGATGGTGAGCCGCCAGTCGTCGCGCCCGCGCAGCCGCGCGAGCTCCTCGGCGGCGAGGACCGCGCCTTCGACATTGTCCTGCGGGCCGAGCACGCCCAGGTACACGAGGTGGTGCACGCTGGACTCCGCGGCCTGCCCGGTCCCTGCGGCGGCGATCTCACCGCGCCCCGGTCCGTTGCGGACCACGACGATCCGGTGCTCGGGCACGCCCCTGCGCAGGGCGTTGTCGCGGAAGGACTCGTTGGTCGCGATGACCCGGGTCGCGGTGCGCAGCGTGAGCCACTCGAAGAGCTCGAGGATCCGGTAGACGTACCGGTTCGGTTCCCCGCCGACCCGGGTGGCGTAGACCTCGGGGCACAGGTCGTGGTGGTCAAACACCCACGGACGGCCGAGCGCGCGGATCACCAGGGCCAGGGGCCAGTAGACGTCGGGCGGGTTGCAGACCTGCACCGCGTGCGCCCGACCCGCCAGCACCTCGCCGAGCAGCCGCACGCTGATGCACAGGAACGACCACAGAAACTCGAAGGCGTACGAGAGCACGCCCGACCCGTAGACCGGGACCGGGTACGGCTTGAGGCGGACGTTGCGGCTGCCGGGCAGCGTCCGCAGGCCCTTGTCCCCGCGCGGCGCGATGACCGTCACCTGGTAGCCCGCGTTCTCCAGGCTGAGGCTCTCTCGGATCACCCGTCGATCCCGTTCGGCCGGCAGGTTGGCGACGAGGATCGCGACGTGCTGTCGTCTGCTCATGGCGTTACTCCGCGGAAAACGGTCGGACCAGCGTCGGGCGCGGGGGCTCGGTGCGGTGGCCCTAGACACGGGCAACGGCCGTCGCACGACTCATGGCAGGAGACTGCCCTAGCGATTCGGGGTGCGGCAACGGCGTTGGAGAGTCCTAGGTGTCGTATTGCGGACACTGTCTGGTGGTCGACCGACGATGACCGGCGCACACCGCGGGTTTCTCCTGCATCATGGGCCCGGTTGGCGTCCGCAGTGGAGGGCGCGGGATGCGAGGCATCGGATGGAAAACATGAACACGCATCGGCTCAGGCCGGGAGACGTCGTCGAGGTCCGCTCCGCCGCGGAGATCCTGGCGACCCTCGACGAGAACGGGTCGCTGGACGCGGTCCCGTTCATGCCGGAGATGCTGCGGTACGTTGGCCGACGCTTCACGGTGTCGAAGCGGGTGGAGAAGATCTGCGACCTCATCAGCCCCGCCGGCGGAAGCCGCCGGATGCGCGACACCGTGTTCCTCGCCGACCTGCGCTGCGACGGTTCGGCGCACGGCGGGTGCCAGGCGGCGTGTCGGATCTACTGGAAGGAGGCGTGGCTGCGGCCGGTGGCGGCCGGACGCCGCGCCCGCACCGAGGCCGCGACCGACAGCGCGGCCACCGATGGTTCGGCGACCGACGGCGTCCACGGCGAAGCGGAATCGCCGGCGTTCCGCTCGCTGCGGTCGTTGGCGCAGTCCACGGTGAGACCGTCGAGCCCTCCGCCGGACAGCGCGCCAGGGGACGAGTACTACCGGTGCCAGGCGACCGACGCGCTGCTCGCGACCGAGCCACTGCGCACCGCACAGCCCGGCCAGTATGTCCGGGAGATCACGAGCGGGAACGTGAGCATTCCGCGCTTTCTGCGGGTCGCCGTGCGGGCGGTGTGGGGAAGCATCGGCCACCGCCTCGGGTTCAAGAAGCCGCTGCCCATGACGTTCGGCGGTGACAAGAGGACCAGGCCCGAGCCGCTCGGGTTGCAGCCGGGCGATTGGGTACGGGTGAAGTCGGCCGAGGAGATCGGCAAGACGCTGGACGCGAACGGCACCACCCGAGGGCTGGCCTTCACCGCCGAGATGCTCGCCTCCTGCGGCCGGACGTTCCGGGTCAAGCAGCGCGTGGACCGGATCGTTGACGAGCGCACGGGCAAGATGCTGCACTTCACCAACGACTGCATCATCCTCGAAGGCTCGGTGTGCACGGGTGACAACGTGCCGGGGCGCTGGTTCTGCCCGCGTGACGGCTACCCGTTCTGGCGGGAGGCGTGGCTGGAGCGCGTCGATCCGCCCGAGTGGGCGGGGCGCCCGGCGGCGACCGACGGGCGGGCCGAGCCGGCGAAGCAGACCGTCGCCCCACGGTCGTAGCAGGGCCGTCGCCCTGCGGTCCCAGCCGGACCGTCACCCGCCGTCCACGCCCACCAGTCCTCACCCGTCCCCGAAGCCTACGGAGCAGTCATGCGTGTGCTGGTCACCGGTCACCAGGGTTATCTCGGCAGTGTGGTCGTGCCCCGGATCAGGGCCGCGGGCCACGAGGTGGTCGGACTCGACATCGGTCTGTTCGCCGACTGTCTGCTCGGCGGGTACGACGACGAGGTCGACAACCTCGGCATCGACCTGCGCGACGTCGGCCCGGAGCACCTGGCCGGGATCGACGCCGTGGTCCACCTCGCGGCCCTGTGCAACGACCCGATCGGCAATCTCAATCCGGACTTGACCTACGAGGTCAACCACCGCAGCGCCGTCCGCCTGGCGCGCGCGGCCAAGCGGGCGGGCGTGCGCCGGTTCCTGTTCTCCTCGTCGTGTTCCCTGTACGGGGCCGGCGACGAGGCGCTGTTGGACGAGACGGCCGGGTTCGCCCCGGTGACTCCGTACGGCAGGTCGAAGATCCTCGCCGAGCAGGACATCCTGACGCTGGCCGACGAGAGGTTCTCACCCGTCTTTCTGCGCAACGCCACGGCGTACGGGTACTCCCCGCGGCTGCGTGGTGATCTGGTCGTCAACGACCTGGTGGGGCACGCCCTGCTCACCGGTGAGGTGCGGCTGCTCTCCGACGGCATGGCCTGGCGTCCGCTCGTGCACGTCGCCGACATCGCCGCGGCGTTCGTGGCGCTGCTCGAGGCGCCCCGGGAGGTGGTGCACGCCAAGGCGTACAACGTCGGGCAGACCGCGGAGAACTACCTGATCCGCGACGTGGCGCGGCTGGTGGCGCAGTCGGTGCCGGGAAGCACGGTCACCTTCGCGTCCGGTGCCGGCACGGACACCCGCAACTACCGGGTCTCGTGTGACCGCATCGCCGCGGAGGTGCCGGCCTTCAAGCCCGAGTGGGACGTGCGCGCCGGCATCGAGCAGCTCATCGAGGAGTACCGGCGCTGGGGTCTGCGCATCGAGGACCTGACGGGCCCGCGGCACCAGCGGCTGAAGCGGATCAGGGCCTTGCAGGAGGCCGGCCGACTCGACGAGGAGCTGCGGTGGACAGCCACGGCGGGCTGACGCCCCGCCGGTGTGACTGCTGCGCCGAGGCGGATCTGGTCCCGTTCAGCGACCTCGGCGAGGTACCCGTCGAGACCGGAACCCACTTCGCGACCGAGGACGAAGCGATCGCGTCGCCGCTCGGTCGGGTGATCCTCGGGTACTGCCCGTCGTGCGCGTACGTGCGCAACCTCGCGTTCGACGAGTCGCTGATCGACCCGGCGGCCCCGACCGACATGAACCTCTACCACTCGGCCACGTTCCGGGCCTTCTGCTCGCAGGTCGTCGCCGATCTGTCCACACGGTACGCGCTGGCCGGGCGGCGGGTGCTGGAGATCGGCAGCGCCCAGGGGGAGTTCCTGCGCGAGCTGTGCGCGGTCGCCGGGTGCACCGGGATCGGCTACGACGCCAGTTACGCCGGCCCGGAAGGGCCGGATCCGTCCGGCGCGGACCTGCGCCGGGGTCCCGCCCCGCTCGACGGCGACCTGCCCGCGTTCGACTTCCTGGTCTCCCGCTTCGTGCTCGAACACCTCACCGACCCCTACGGCTTCCTGCTGCGACTGCGCAAGCGGGTGGGGGACCGCCGGGTGGCCGGTCACCTCCAGGTGCCGGACGCGGGGTACGACCTGGCGACCGCGGGCTGGGAGCTCATCTACCCGCACGTCTCTGCCTTCAACGCCAGCGCGCTGCACCGCATCGCCACGCGGGCGGGCTGGCGGGTCACCGCCGTCGGGCAATGTTTCTCAGGTCTGATCGCGTACCTGGAGGTGTCCTCGGACGGGGACGAGGCCGTCGGGGACATGGACGTCACGCCGCTGCGGGACCGCCACCTGGCCGCTATCCGCGGGTTCGACCGGCGTCACCACGCGCAGCGGCGCCGCTGGCGTGACACGATCGCACGCCTGGCCGACAAGGGCGCGCGGCCGGTCCTCTGGGGCGCCGGGTCACGGGGGGTGCAACTGCTCAACCTCGCCGATCCCGACCGGCGTTTCGCCGCCGTCGTGGACGTGAACCCGAGCAAGTGGGGGCGCTACCTGCCGGGGACGGGCCACCGGGTCGACGATCCGGCGTGCCTGGTCGGCTTGGGCACGAGCGCGGTCGTGATCACCAACCCCGCCTACCGTACGGAGATCGAGAAGTCCCTCGCGGACATGGGCGTCAGCGCCACGGTCCTCGTCGCCTGACGTCAGGTCGCCCTGGGCCGGAGGAACAGTTCGACCGAGTCCGCCACGTTGGCCAGGACCGCGGGCGGCAGCACCGGCCACTCCTCGTCCTCGGGCACCGCGGGCGGCCGCCGCAGTTGCGACGCGTGCGCCTGTAGCGCATGCAGCTTCGTGGGCAGGCTGCTGTCGGTGCGCACGAGGTGGACCCGGCGGCCGATAGCCATCCCCATGGCCTGCACGAGGGACGTGATGCGGGCCCCCCGTCGCAGGGGCCAGGTGTCCCACAGCCACACCGGGTACTCGAACAGCGTCGCCGCGCAGCCGCTGCCGGCGAGCGCGCGTCGGGTGGCTCGGCCGACCACCGCGTGATCCGCGTGCCCCTCCCAAGGGCTGGTCGCGTAGATCTCCTGCGGCCTGAGTTCGGCGATGAGCGTGCCGATCAACCGCATCAGGTCGTCCTCGCGCTCGGCGATGTCGCCGTCGACGAACCCTGCCCACCGGACGTCCTCGGGAGCCAGCCCCAGACGCGCGGCGCACTCGAGCATCTCGTCTCGGCGCAACGCCGCGAGGCGCTCCGGGCTGATGTGCGCGCTGCGGTGCGAGTACCGGCCGTCGCTGACGACGAGGATGGTGACGGGCGTGCCGGCCGCCACCTTGCGCGCGATGGTCGCCCCGCAGCCGAGCGTCTCGTCGTCGGGGTGCGGCGCGATGACCAGGGCGCTGCGGGTGGTGGTGGCGGCGGTCATGTCCCGTGCGGCCCAGCGCAGGACCGCGCGGGCCAGCCGCCGCAGCCGCAACATCAACGAGGCGCCGGGCGCCCGCTTCCGCCTCGGGCCCGGCTGAACGGTGCGCACGTCGGTGGCGCGGGCGGCCACGGTCGCACCGGTGATGGCCACGGTCGCGGGGACGGCGACCGGGGCGCCGAGATCGGCGCCGTCCACCAATGGCGACGCAGTGGCGCTCCGGGCGGGGTGCCGGACGCCCTGGTCGGCCGCGCCCGGACCGCTCCTCGTCGCGAAGGGCATGAGGAGAGACACGGCTACCGCGGCTACGGTGACGCGTTCTGGGGTGGCGGCCATCATCACATTCTAGTACAAAATAGACAGTTGTGCGAGTCGACGTTCAGCCGATCGTCCGGAGACGTTCGGCCGGACGCTCATCGTCACGGTGCCTGTGCCGGCTGCGTCGCCCGCTCGACACGGGCGCCACGCAGCCGGACCACGAGCCGACCGGCGAGCGCACGCGCCTGCCGGTCGAGTGCCAGCAGCACCAGCGCCCCCGCCACGGTGGCGACGGTACCGCTGACCACGAGATCGAGGAACCGGTTGAGCGGTGCGTCGACGATGGCGTACACGACGGTGCCGGCGCCGGCGGCGCACAGCGCCGACGCGACTCCGGGAAGGGCGACGACCAGCGTCGGCCCGGGCGACGCGCGAAGGATCCGGCGGAACACGACCCAGCCGAGCGCCCCGTTGATGAGCACCTGCACGGTCAGCATGGCGAGCGCGATGGCGAGGAGCTGCCCCCGGGTGTCGCTGGGGGCCGACAGCCGGGCGCTGGCGAGCAGCCCGATGGCCGCGAACGGAATGGTGATCCAGGTGAACAGGGCGGGGATCCCGGGGCGCTGCCTCGCCTGCAGCGCCACCGCGAAGATCGTGCCGATGGTCACCACCGCGGCGGTGACGCACAGCACGCGCAGCGGGCCGGCGGCGAACGCCCACTGGTCGCCGATGAACAGCACGATCGGGTGGGCCAGTCCGGCGACGATGCCGAGCGCCGGGAAGGTGAGCAGGGAGGCCCCGTGGACGAGCCGGGCCAGCTCCCGCTCCAGTCGCGTCGTGTCGTCCCCGTGCCGGGCCAGGTGGGGAAGCGACACCAGGCGCAGGCCGCCCGAGGTGAGCTCGTTGGCCATCTCGGACAGCCGCTGGGCGAACCGCCACAGGCCGATGACCACCGGCCCGAAGAGCGTCCCCATGAGCACCACGTCGATGCGGGACGACAGGTAGCTGCCCACCGCGCCGCCGTACGTCTGCAGCGACGTGCGCCGCATGTCGCGCAGCGGCGCCCGGATCGGCCCCCGCCGTGGGCGCCATCCGGCGATCGGCCAGAGCATGGCGGCGTACAACGCCGGCCAGACCAGCTGTTGGGCGATGAGCGCCCACACGCCCAGGCCCGCGAGCGCGCACGCGATCGCCGTCGCACCGCCGCCGATGTTCGCGAGCAGGACCCGGATCGCGATGCCGCGCATCTGCATCCGCCGGCGCAACACCGCGTCCTGGATGACGTTGAAGGACTGGAGCACGACCACCGGGGCGAGCGCGAGGCACAGCGGCGTCAGCTCGGGCAGCCCGTTGAGCGCTGCCCACAGCGGCGCGGTGGCCGAGAGGATGACGGCGTACGCCGCCGATCCGGCCAGCGTCGACCAGAACGCCGCGTTGACGTGGTCGTCGGTGATGTCGTGCTGCTGGATCACCGCGAGGGTCGGCCCGTGCTGGAGCAGCACCAGGCCGAGCGCGACCCACACCATCGCCAACGCGACCAGGCCGTACTCCAACGGCCCCAGGATGGCCGCGACGGCGAACGTGCAGAGCACCTGCACGACGCTGCCGCCCGTCGTGATGGCGTACGACCACGTCAGGGCGGTGCGCAGCCGCGTGGTGGGGCGTCCGATGGGGCTGCCGGCGGCGGGCCTGGACGGGGCGTCGGGCGGCGTGTCGGCCGGACCGCGGACGGGCTGCTCGTGGCCGGACGTGGCGGACGTGGTCTGCACGGTGTTCCTCGGGCGGTGTGTGGTGCTCGGTGGACGGTGTTCCTCGGTGTGTGTTCCTGGGTTGGTCTCGTGGCGGTCAGGATCCGAGAAGGGGTCGGTACAGCGCCAGCAGGTCCTCCCGCAGGCCGGCCGGGGAGTAGCGGGCCAGGATGCGCTCGGAGGCCAACCGGGTGCGCTTCGCCATCGCCTGCGCGTCCTCGCGGAACCCGACGATGGCGGCTTCCGCGGCACGCGCGAAGGCGAGCAGGTCGTCCTCAGGCACCGGGCTGCAGTAGTCCGGGTCGAAGTACTCCCGGCCGCCCAGACCGGTGAAGCCGACCACGTAGCAACCGCACGCCATCGCCTCCGCCGGAGGCAGCCCGAAGCCCTCCCGCTCGCTGAAGCTGAAGAACAGCGCCGAGTTTCGCATGGTCGCCGCGGTCCTCGCCTCGGTCAGGCCGCTGATCGCGGTCAGCTCCCAGCCCTCGAGGACCCCCCGGGCGCGCAGCGTGTGCAGCAGTTGTGCGCGCTCCTCGGGGCGACGGTTCACGGTGTAGCTGATGCGCCGGGGCGGTGTGGTGTCCGGCGGGTGGAAGATGCGGCCGTCGACGACCGGGCGGGCGCGGTGCACCGGGATGTCGCGGAAGGTGTGCGCGAGCAGGCGCTCGCTGTCCTCGGAGACGGTCAGCAGCGCGACCAGGTCCGGCACCTGGGCGTACGGCGTGCCCGGCGCGCTGGTGCCGAACGGGATGAAGTCGAACGTGATGTACGCGCCCTGGTTGAAGATGATTTTCCTGGGTCCGGGCGGGAGCCGGTGCAGCCCCGGCCCGTAGATCTCGGGCACCACGAGCACGTCGCGTGGACCGAGGCGCACGTCGCGGACCGACACCGTCGGCGTGGTGTTGTCGAACCACCGGCAGTGGAAGCCCCGTCTGGTGTGCAGGACCGCCGCGTCGATGCCGAGCGCGTTGAGCTCGTCCACGTGCCGGTAGATCGTGCGCACGCCGCCGCTGGGCGTCGTCCGGTCCGGCGAGAGGTAGTAGACCCGGCCGCTTCCGCGCCCCGAGACCGTGATCTCCGGAGGTTGTCGCCCACGCACGTGCCGCGCCCGGCGAGCGGCGGTCAGCGCGCGCCGCAGCGCGTTCACCATAGGCCCGATGTCCTCCCGGTCCTGGCGCCGCTCTTCCGACGAGTGACCCGATAGTAGGCGAAGGCGACACCCGCCGGACCCGCTTCGTCGTTTTGACGACAGTCGGCGGATTGTGTCCCGCCGGCGGCGTCCGGGCGGGCTAGCGTATGGCCGACGAACGCGACCTCATGGGGAGACCGTATGGCCGGTGACCGGGTGCCAACTCTGTCGATCGGGATCCCGGTACGCAACGGCGCGCGGTACCTGGGTGCCACGTTGGAGTGTCTGCTCCGGCAGGAGTTCGAGGACGTCGAGATCCTCATCTCCGACAACGCGTCCACGGACGAGACACCCGACATCATCCGAGCCGCCGCGGCACGCGATCCCCGGATCCGCTTCGTGCGCCAGACGGACAACCTCGGACCGGCCGAGAACTTCAACTACGTGTTCCGGCACACCACCGGTGAGTTCTTCTCCTGGCTCGCCTGCGACGACATGTTCGAGCCGACGTTCTACGTACGGCTGGTGGAGCTGCTGCGCAGCCGACCCGACGCGGCCGCGGCGATGTCGCGCCTGCAACTGATCGACAACGACGGCAACCTCCTGGGCCCGTCGGACGAGCCGGTGGACGGCGACCACCCCGACCCCATCGAACGCTTCATCCGCTACGCGGGCTTCTCCCACTGGTGCCAGTTCTGCTATGGCGTGGCCCGACGCTCCGCCATGGCGAAGACCCGACTGCTGCCCTCGTTCTGGAGCGGCGACCGGCTCTACTGCGCGGAGCTCGCGCTCGCCGGCCCGCTGCTGCGTCACCCCGAGACGCTGTTCTACGTCCGCCAACACCCGGATCGGCTGACCCGCCGCATCGGGCGTCGGGATCCGGCCACCACCAACGCCTACCGGACGCCCACGGGCTCGCGCGCGGTCACGCTCTACTACGCACAGCAGCTTCGCGAGTCACTGGAGCGCTCGGACCTCTCGGCGGAGGACAAGGAGCGCGGCCGACGGGCGCTGCGCGCCTGGTCGGTGCGCAACGTCCACCGGCTGGCGCGTAGCGCGGGCCGCAGGACCCTGGAGGCGATCACCCGGCCGTTCGCGCACGCGGGCCGCTAGGCCCCTACCGGGGCGGCGTCGCGTCAGCCGATGCTGCGGGTGACGCTGCGGCCGACGCTGCGGATCAGCCGGTTGGGGTGGGTCAGCCGCCACATCGCCCCCGCCAGTCCCGTGCTCAGCGCGAGGACGGTCGCGAACGTGCTGAACGCGAACGAGTCGAACGTGGCGTGCGCCATGAGCGCGATGCACTGGACGCTGACCAGGCAGGCGCACAGGTGTCGGTCCACCGCTTCCGTGGTGCGCCGGATCGCGATGACGCACAGGACGATCGCCGTCAGGTGCAGGCCGAGCAGGGCGGCGAGGCCGACGATGCCGCCGCCGATGATGGTCTGCAGCCACTGGTTGTCGAGGATGAGGTAGAGATCCGGGATGAAGGTGCCGATGCCCCGCCCGAGGATGGGGCGCTCGGCGATGTAGTGCCCGACGACCTCGTAGTCCTCGGTGCGCCCCTTGATGCTCGGGTCGTTGCCGAGGTTGAGGAACAGCGACCGGATGGTGCCGAGCAGGCCGGGCCGCACCACCATGAGGCCGGCCAGCACGGCCACGCCCACGACTCCGATGTTGAAGCGCGTCCGCCAGGACCAGACCGGTACCAGCGCCAGCATCCCGACGGCGACGGCGAGGATTCCGGTGCGCGACAGAGCCACCGGGACCGCGGCCCCGATCAGGACGGCCGACACCAGCGCGAGGGCGCGGGTCGCGCGGGTGGGCCCGAAGAGCGTCAGGTGCAGGGCGAAGGGCAGAACCATCGCCATGACCGCGCTGAACTCGATGTAGTGCGTCGCCGTGCTCGCCACACGGTAGAACCCCGCGCCCCGGGCCTCGAGTCCGAGGAGGTCGCCGTGCAGGGTCAGTCCCGGGATCGTGAGGTACTCGGAGAGGACGACGCCGGTCGCGAACTCGACGTGGCCGATCAGCGCCATGACGACGCCGGCCCACACGATGGTCCGGACCACGTCGTCGAGGCGGGCCCGGTTGGGGACGAAGTCCGCCGTGGCCACGATGACGCCCAGGAAGATCACCGTGGAGATCAGGGCGGTATCGGCGGCGTTGGCCTCGAGCCTGGGCAGCCCGCGCAGGTATCCGGCGGCGTAGGAGAGCAGGAACGAGGTCATGTAGGCGACGGCCGCCCAGCGGACGGGCTGCGGCCCCCGGGTGCCGAGCACCGGATGCGCCTTCGAGACCAGCCACAGGCAGGTCAGCAGCAACCCGACCATCAAGGCCGGCCGTCCCACCCCGGTCAGCTGCGGCACCACCAGCCTGGTCGGCAGCAGGAACAGCAGCACGATCATCAGGTTGATCAGCGCGGGGATGTCGACGAGCCCGCGCCGCCTGCGCCGGGAGGCGTACGTGCTGCGGGCGAAGAGCGCCGGATCCAGGTCGGCGGGGTACAGCGTCGGAGCGCTCACCGCGAGCCGTTCTCGCGGCCGTCACCCGACTTCCGTGTCTGGTGCATCCACTGCGCACTCGACAGCGGGAGGACGACGGTCGTGTCGTTGGCGGTCAGCACGGGCTCCACGGGGATGGGCCACGGACCGGGGCCGGCGCTCGGGCCCGCCCGACGGTCGGCCGGCGGGTCGCCTGCGGCCGGTACCACCCGGGTCGTCTCCTCCTCCCCGCCGTCGACCCCCGCAGGAAGCGTCCGCAGCGCCATCGGCTGCGCGATCGGGACCGGCTTCCCCTCCTCGGTGGGCGTGCCCGCCTGTGTGGGGGCGGAGGGGGGTGTCGGGAGCGGCTGGGTCTGCGTGTCGGGCGGCTCATCCGCCCCGGCCGGCGCCAGCGCCGGCGCGGCCGTCGCCTGTTGCTTCTCCCCGGTCGCGTTCGCCGTCGCCTTGCGACCGACGACGACCGTGGGACGCAGCGCCGACGTCTCCTCGCGGCGCCGGGACCGCCAGCGCAGGAACGCGTCCAGGCTGACGGTGAGCCCGATCGTGATGATGACCCCGACCCCCACGACGACGATCAGAGCCCGCTTCATCTTGCTGGTGACGACCTCGATGTTGTCGCCGTCGTCGAACGGGATCGTGGTGAACTGGTGACCGGGTTCGAGGTTGTACACCGCCTGCCGGCGCGCCACCTCGGCGGCGGCGAGGTCCTGGAGCTTGCGCGCGGTGGCCTGGGAGAGTTCCGGCGTCGGCGCGGTGACCTGGATGACGATCAGGCCCCGCAGCCGCTCGTCGATGTCCGCCTCCCAGACGTCGGAGAACCCCTGGGCCTTCATCTCGTCGTGTAGGCGCTTGGAGTTCAGGTACGTCAGGGTGGCGACGGTCAGGGAATTCGCGTCCCACGGGTTGACGGTCTGCCCGGTTCCGTTCCCCGCCTCATCGGCCTTCGTGGGCGGCAGGAGCGACACGTTCGTGGTCGCCGTGTAGTCGGGTTTGACCGTCCGGGCGGTGACCATCGCCCCGACCATCGTGAGCACCAGTACCGGCAGGGCCACGTACCAGCGCTTGGCCATCAGCTTGGCAACGTCCCAGAGATCCATGTCGTCCTCGCGTCGAAAGACCTTGCTCCTGATGGCGGATCGGGTAATCGGCCACTCTGTCGGGTGTAGGTAGACAACCGGTCAGTTTGTCCTCCGCGCGATCCGGCAGCCACCAACCAGCGGTCCCAGCATCGAGTGTGCTGACCGTAACCGTTCTTGGCAACCGGGTGATCACCAACGAGCGACCGCACGGACTGACGGGTTTACGACTCTCCCGCAACGACCGGCGCCTGACCCGTTAGTTTCGGTGATGCGTATGCCCGGCCGGAGATCACCTCCGCGGGCGGTGAACGGTTGGGGGAGCGCGGATGGCGGACAGCGGCTGCCGCTTGTGCGGCGCGGCCCTGACGGACACCTTTGTCGACCTTGGCATGTCGCCGTTGTGCGAGAGCTACCTGACACCCGACCAGGTCGATGCCCGGGAGTCCTTCTACCCGCTGCACGTGCGCATCTGCGCCCAGTGCCTGCTCGTCCAACTGCCCGCCTACGTGCCCGGTGAGGAGATCTTCTCCGACTACGCCTACTTCTCCTCGTACTCCGACTCCTGGGTCGCGCACGCGAAGCGGTACGCCGACGCGATGACCGCCGCGCTGAACCTGGGGCCGGATAGCCTCGTCACCGAGGTGGCGAGCAACGACGGGTACCTGCTGCAGCACTTCGTGGCGCGGGGTGTCCCGGTGCTCGGCATCGAGCCGGCCGCCAACATCGCCGCCGTCGCGCGCGACAAGGGCATCCGCACCGAGGTGTGCTTCCTGGGCGCCGAGACCGGGCGGGCGCTCGCGGCCGAGTACGGGCGGGCCGATCTGGTCGTGGGCAACAACGTCTACGCGCACGTGCCGGACATCGTCGGCTTCACGGCCGGCCTCGCGGCGCTCGTCAAGCCGACCGGGGTCGTCACGCTGGAGTTCCCCCACCTGCTGCGCCTGATCGAAGGCAACCAGTACGACACGATCTACCACGAGCACTACCAGTACTATTCGCTGCTCACCGCCCAGCGGGCGCTGGCCACCGCGGACCTCGCCGTGGTCGACGTGGAGGAGCTGCCCACGCACGGCGGTTCGCTGCGGGTGCACGCCCGACCCGCGGGCGCGGCGGGCGAGCCGAGCACCGCCGTCAAGTCGGTGCTCGATGCCGAGGCGAGCGCGGGTCTGCACACAGTGGAGGGACACCGCGGGTTTGAGGAGTCGGTGTTCCGAGTCAAGCGCGATCTGCTCGACTTCCTGCTGACCGCCCGCGCCGACGGCAAGCGGGTGGTCGGCTACGGCGCTCCCGGCAAGGGCAACACCCTGCTCAACCACTGCGGCATCCGTACCGACCTGCTCGCGTACACCGTCGACCGCAGCCCGTACAAGCAGGGCAAGTTCCTTCCCGGCACGCACATTCCTGTCCACCCGCCCGAGCGGCTGGCCATCGACCGGCCGGACTACGTGCTCGTGCTGCCGTGGAACCTGCGCACGGAGATCAGCGCGCAGTTGTCGTACGTCCGGGACTGGGGCGGCCGGCTCGTCTTCCCGATCCCGTCTCTGGAAGTGGTGTGACGATGAAGGTTGTCCTCTTCTGCGGCGGCTTCGGGCTGCGCATGCGCGACGGCTCGGGCAGCGTGCCGAAGCCCATGTCGATGATCGGTGACCGACCTCTGCTGTGGCACATCATGCGTTACTACGCCCACTTCGGACACACCGACTTCATCCTGTGCCTCGGCTACGGCGCGGCGGCCGTCAAGGAGTACTTCCTCCGGTACGACGAGACCATCTCCAACGACTTCACGCTCAGCGCCGGCGGTCGCGACATCCACCTCTTCTCCAGCGACATCACGGACTGGAAGATCACATTCATCGACACCGGGCTGCACGCGACCGTGGGCGAACGCCTGCTGCGGGTGCGCCGGCACGTGGCGGACGAGCCGATGTTCCTGGCCAACTACGGCGACACCCTGTCCGACGTGCACCTGCCGGGGCTCATCGAGCGGTTCGCGGCCAGCGACGCGGCGATGAGCATGCTGGCCGTGCCACCGGTCTCGACCCACCATGTGGTGGACATGGACGGGTCCGGCCGGGTGACCCGGGTACGGGAGCTGCGCGACCTCATGCAGTGGGAGAACGGCGGGTTCTTCGTCATGCGTCAGGAGGTCTTCGAGTACCTGCGCGAGGGCGAGGACATGGTGCCGCACGCGTTCGACCGGATGGTGGCGCGGGGCAAGCTGCTCGCCCAGCCGTACCGGGGCTTCTGGCGTGCCGCGGACACCTTCAAGGACCGCGCCGAGCTGGAGGAGCGGTACCACCGCTCGGAGTGCCCCTGGATGGTCTGGGACGACCAGCGCAACGGCTCGCAGGCGGGGGCGGGCTCGCGCCTCGGCGACCTCCAGCCCGCCGCCGGCTGATGCGGCCGCTGCGCCTGGCGGACGTGCGCTCGGTGGTGCTGCTGGGCGCACACCCCGACGACATCGAGATCGCCGCCGGCGGCCTGCTGCTCACGCTGGCGCAGGCCAGCCCGGCGCTGCGGGCGCACTACGTGCTGCTGACCGGTTCCCCCGAGCGCCGGGCCGAGGCGCGGGCCGCGGCGGCGGCGTTCCTGCCCGGGGCGCGGCTCACGTTCGCGCTGCACGACCTGCCCGACGGCCGCGTGCCCGCCCACTGGCACGCGGCCAAGGAGGCGGTCGAGGCCGCCGCCGCGGTGCTCCGGCCCGACCTCGTGCTGGCGCCGTGGTCCGGCGACGCGCACCAGGACCACCGTACGCTCGCGTCGCTGGTGCCCACCGCCTTCCGCGACTGCCTGGCGCTGCACTACGAGATCCCGAAGTGGGACGGCGACCTCGGCCGCCCATCGGTGTACGTGCCGCTGACCGACGAGGTCGCGCGGCGCAAGGTGGAGCTGTTGCATGCGAGCTTTCCGTCGCAGAAGGCCCGGGACTGGTGGGACGACGAGGTGTTCCTCGGCCTGGCGCGGCTGCGCGGCATGGAGTGCCGGTCCCGGTACGCCGAGGCGTACCACTGCGACAAGCTCACCCTCGACGTGGGCCCGCCCGTCGTCTCCTGATCCGGGCCGCCGCTACGCGCACTGCGGGTCGATCGGCGTTATCTGCAGATGCCTCGACGTGCCCGGCGCCCACCAGCGGTTGTTCGTCCACTCCACGCCGGGGTCGCAGAAGAAGAAGCTGTTGCTGCCGTCGCCCTCGCCGCCGGTGCACGGGTCGTCGCCGTACTTGGTGCCGAACAGGTTGTCCCGGAAGCGGAAGTACTGACCGGAGCCGAGGCGGGTGCCGATCTGCATGCACCAGTCCCCGCGGCCGTTCAACAGGTTGTCCTCGAAGGTCACGTTCGTGGCATCGCCCCAGTCCGGGTACACCACGACGATGCCCGATGTGGCCGATGACGGCGTGACGTCGAGGGTGTTCTTCCGGATGATCGCCTCGTGCACCCCGTAGATCGTCATGGCGGAGATGTGGTCGCCCGGGTTGCTCGACGCCACCTCGATCAGGCTGTTCTCCACCAGGACGTACCTGCCGCCGGAGTCGTACAGGATGCCCCGGGAGACGTCGTGGATGTGGGCTCGGCGGACGACGTTGCGGCTCGTGGCGTCCCCGCTGCCCCGCAGTACGATCGCCCGGTCGCTGTACCGGTCACGCGAGGCCGACATGATCTCGACGTCCTCGAGCACCACGTTGCGCGTGTCGGCCCCGATCTCGATCAGCCAGTTGCAGCCGGGCCCCGTGATGCGTGAGCGTCTGATCGTGACGTTGCTGGACTGGATTACCAAGCACCCGGTGATGTCCTTGCCGTCGATGACGGTGGGCGCGGTGATCTTCACCGGTCCGGTGTAACGGGTCAGCGTGACCCCGGTGTGCCGCCAGCCCGTGTTTCCGGCCGTCGGCCAACCGTCCGGGGTCGCGCCGCTGCCCGGGACGATGCGGTTGCGGGCGGCCGGCGACGTGGGCGGGGCGGCGCTGGGGCCGGCCGCGGCGGATGCCGTCGGGGCGGCGGAGGGCGCAATCGGCGTCACCTCGGGGTCGGCTGTCGGGTCGCCCGATGTGACCGGATCGCCGGCGGTTTCGCTCGTGCCCCCGGCGCCGCTCGCGGTCCGGTCCGCCGGGCCGCCCCGGTCGTCGCGGGCGAGGGACCAACCACCGACAGCGACGAGGAGCACGAGGACGGCGGCGGCGTAGAGGCGCAGATCCTTCCGGCGCGCAAGCCAGCGCCGCCTGGCGTGTCTGCCCCCTGGCACGGCTGCCATCGATCATCCCCCCGGCTGACCGGCTGCGCCGAGTCTACTGTCGGCGGCTTTGGCGGGCGCGGACAACGCGTGCGAGGCCTCGGTCGACACTGACGGAAACCCGACTGATCGGTCGGTGACATTCGCTGGCTGATGGCGGCCACCGCGTCCTACGCTCGGCGCTCTATGCGAGGAATCCTCTGCGTCTCGGTGGCGCCACACGCCGACGACCGTTTCCGCGAACCCGAGCCACAGGCGCTCACCTGCCTGGCCGATGACGACGTCGCGGTGCAGCGGGTGGACCGGACCCGGGACGGGTGGGTCGCGTTCGCGGGCGGTGCGCCCGACGACCGCCTGGCCGGGCCCGGTGAGGGGTTCACAGTGCGGCTCGGCCGCTCCGCGCGTACCCGCCACGCCGACGTCCCGACCGCCGACCTGCCCGCCATGCTCGCGCGCCCGGAACAGCTGGCCACGATCCTGCCGCCGTTCGCAGCGGCCCACCGCGAGGATGGCGCGGCGCCGGTGGTGGTGGCCGGGGACTGGCTCGGCTTCCGACAGCTGTACTGGTGGTGCGGCGACGGTGTGGCTGCGGTGTCGACGAGCGCCCGTGCACTGGCCACTCTGGCCGGTGGAGGACTCGACGTGGCGGGTCTCGGGATCCAGGCCCTGATCGGTTGGCAGGTCGCCGACGCCACCATCTTCGACGGCGTCCGGGCGCTGCCGCCGGCCACCGTCGCGACGCTGTGGCGGGGGTCGGTCAAGCTGCGTCGGTACGCCGAACCGCTCCACGCCGTCGGCGAAGCGCCGCCGCTCGATGACGCGGTCGACGAGATGGCGTGGATCCTGCGTGAGTTCCAGGCCAACTACCTCACCGACCACCCCGACGCGATGCTGCAACTGACCGGCGGTCACGATTCGCGGATCCTGCTCGCCGCGATCCCCGAGAAGATGCGCTCTGAGCTGCGCGCCCTGACGGTGGGCGACGAGGAGAATCCCGACGTGCGGATCGCGGCGGACCTGTGCCGGCGGTACGGCATGCGCCACCACGTGCACGCCTTCGACACCCGGCGGTGGCCGAGCCCGCGGGAGGCGTACGCGTTGGCGCTGCAGGCGGCACGGGCGCTGGAGTGCCTGGCGAGCCCGCTCGCGCTGGCTCCGCTGCTGCTCGTGGAGGCCGAGATGGAGCAGGGGCACCGGCTCGCCGGGCTCGGCGGCGAGGTGGCCCGCGGCTTCTACTACGCCGGCCAGCCCGCGGACGCGACCACGACCCCGCACCTGGTCGAGCGCCTCGCCCGGTGGCGGCTGTTCAGCAACGAGGCGGTCGCCGAGGAGGCGGTGACGGCCGAGTTCCTGGCGCACGCCCGCGAGACAGCCCTGGCCACGCTCGCGGACCTGTTCGCCCCCGGGGACTGGCTGCGCGCCACCGACGAGTTCTACCTCGTGCACCGGATGCGCCGTTGGGCGGGGGCGCACGGCACGGTGGCGGCGGTACGCCGCCACTACATCAACCCGATGTTCGACCGGCGGTTCATCGAGCTGGCCCTGGCCGTGGCGCCGCGCGACAAGCGAGACTCGCAGCTGCTGGGCCGGTTGATGACCCGGCTCGACCCGCAGCTGGCGCGCATCCCGCTCGACTCCGGGCTGGTGCCGGCGCGGCTGGCCGCCCCGACGGCCGCGACCCGGTTGGCGGTGCAGACGGTGCTGGCGCGCAAGCTGGTGCGCAAGGTGCACCAGCGGCTCACCGGCGGCCGCAGGCCGCAGTTCGGCGCGGCGCAGACCGCCGAGCTGGTCGTGGGGCGCTGGCGGGAGCACCCGGAGACCATCGCCGCGCTGTACGACATCCCGATCCTGCGTCCACAGTGGCTGGACGGGGTGCTGGCGGGCACGGTCGCCGCCGAGCCGACCACCGTCGCGTTCCTGCTGAACCTGCTGGCCGCCCGAGCGCCGTCACCGCCCGCCTGAGCCGTGCTCGCCGTGCGCCCTACGGCTTGATCAGCGTGACGTGGTAGCGGAAGCGCGCGTTGTCGGAGTTGGGCGTGGTGGAGTCCTCGATCCGGCACGCGAGGCCGTGCTCGCGGGCGATGTCGGTGAAGAACCTGCGGGGCAGGTAGAGCTGCTGCAGTCCGTCGTACCGCTCTGGCTGTCCGGCGTGGCGCGCCCGGCGGACGGCCTCGAACTCCGCGCGGCGGTCGGCGTCGTTGACGTCGAATACCCCCACCGCCCGCCGCGCCTTGGCCAGCATCAGCGTGAGGACCTTGCGCGCGTACTCCTCGTCGGGGAAGTAGATGAACACCCCGTTGCTGAGCACGACGTCGTAGCGGGGTTCCGGCGGGGTCTCGCGCGCCTCGCAGTGACGCAGGTCGGTCGACCCGGGCAGCGCGCGTCGCGCGTGCGCCACCAGCGACTCGGCGAAGTCACAGCCGCCCGTCGCGGCGCACTTGTCGCGCAGCCAGTACAGCAGCGCCCCGGCCCCGCAGCCGACCTCGTACACCGAGTCGGTCGCTCGGATGCCGAGGCTGTCCACGATGTAGCGAAGCTGCACCTCGTGGTCGTCGAGGGAGGTGGTCGACGTGGCCGAGAAGTAGCCGTTCATCTCCATGAGGCTGCGCAGCACGGCGTCCGGGTCGTCGAACGACACCGGCTCGGCCGTGCCCTTGGCCTGCCAGACGCCGCGCCAGGTGCGCGCCGCCGCCTCGCGTACGTCGTGGGACACGCCGGCAGCCTAACCACCGCGACGGTCCGCGGCGGCGGTGAGCGGCGTCAACCATCCGACACTGTGACGGGCAGCGCGGCTCGGCCCGCCTTCCCGGCACCGCCGGGCGGCGCCGGGACCGGTCACCGGGCTACAGCCGACCCTCGCGGACCTGCTGGGTGACCCACGGGATCACCTCGTCGAGCATGTCCTCCAGGCTCGTGGTCGCCTCGAAGCCGAGCACCTCGCGGGCCTTGGTCACGTCCGGCACGCGCTTCTGCACGTCGTGCTCGTACGGCTCGTCGTGCACCAGCCGCAGCGGCACGTCCGGGCCCTTGATCTTCCGCCAGATGATCTCGGCCAGCTCGCGGACCGTCGTGGACCGGGCCGTGGAGATGTTGAAGTCCTCGTTGAGCGCGGCCGGGTGCTCCATCGCGGTCACGATGCCCCGCGCCAGGTCGCCGCCGTACGTGTAGTGGCGCACCTGATTGCCGTCGCCCAGGATGTGCAGCGGGTCCTGCCCCTTGACGACCTTCTGCACCAGGTCCGGCACGACGTGGGACATGGCCAGCTTGACGTTGCCGGAGAGCACCTCGGCCGAGCCGATCGCGCGGCCCTCGCCTATGCCGACGCAGTTGAACGGCCGCACGATCGTGTACGGCAGCCGGTACTGGTCCCATGCGGCGCGCGCGTAGTACTCCACCGCGAGCTTCTGGAAGCCGTACGAGGACCGCGGCGGCGGGATGCGCCGCTCGTCGCCCTCCTTGCTCGGCCAGTGCGTGGTGGACTCGAACACCATCGACGACGACAGGTAGGTGACCTTCTGCAGACGACCGTCGCGGTGCGCGGCGATCGCCGCGTCGCAGGAGGAGGCCATGATGCGCTCGTTGGTGGCGAGCAGGTCGTAGGCGTAGGCGTGGAAGTAGGAGATGCCGCCGATCATCGCGGCGCCGGCGATGAAGTGGTCGCAGTCGGCCAGCAGCTCCCGCAGCAGGTCCGTGTCCCGCGCGTCGCCCTCGACGAAGCGGTAGCCGGGGTGGTTGTCGTACGAGCGCGAGACCGGCCCGTACTTGGAGTAGTTGTCCAACCCGACCACCTCGTGCCCACGCCGCAGCAGCTCCTCCACGACGTACCCACCGATGAAGCCGGCCGAGCCGGTGACCAGAACCTTCACTACCGCTCCTTACCCGTCGTGACCTTCTGTGCCGAGCGTGCCGACCGCGACCACGCCGCCCGCTTGGCGGCCAGCTTCTCCGGCGTCAGCCGGGGGCCGAAGGCGAAGAAGTACCAGCGAAGATAGCCCGGCAGGAACCTGCCCAGGTCGAAGTGCGACTCGCCGAGCTTGCGGTCCAGCCATATGGTGGGGATCTCGGCCACCGGCAGGCGCAGCCGGGTCGCCTTCGCGACGAGCTCCAAGCCGATCTCGAAGCCGGTCCGCGAGTCGATGCCGACCGAGCGGACGAACTCGGTGCTGTACGCCTTGAAGCTGTTGGTCGCGTCCCGGGTGCCGGCAGGGGTGAACCAGTACAGCGTGCGGCCGGCCCACTTCGACAGCATGCTCTTCAGGCGCGGGCCGCCGACCTGCTGGCCGCCGGGCATGTACCGGGACGCGGCCGCGACCACCACGCCGCGCTCCACGAGTCGGGCCAGCTCCTCGATCTGGCGCGGGTCGTCGCAGCCGTCGGCCATCGTCACCACGGTCACCGGGGCCCGCGCCTGGTCGATGCCGAACCGGATGGCGTTCGCCGGCCCCCGCCCGTACGTGTTCAGCACCGGACGGACCCGCGGATCCTCGGCGGCGAGCTGCCGCGCGTACGGGACCGTGGTGTCCTCGGGCGAGTCGTAGACGAGCAGCAGCTCGCTCGGGAGCAGGACGTCGCGCAGGATCCGCCGCACGGGGGCGATGACGTTCTCGCCCTCGTTGTAGACCGGAACGACGATCGAGATCGTCGGGTTCACACCAGGACCCCGCGGCGGGTCAGCCCCCACATGTCGATGATCGGCCGGTCGGTGGCGAGATCGGCGTACTCGGCGTGCGGCGCGGCGATCACCAGGAGGTCGGCCTCGGCGAGCACCCGGTCGAGCGGCACGAGGCGGTCGTCGCGCACGAGCGGGTCGGTGCACAGCACCGACTTCGCCTTCAGCAGGAGGATCTTGCGCAGCTTGTACGCCAGGCTTTCGCGCGGGTCGTCGCTGCCGCCCTTGAACGCCATGCCGAGGATGCCGACGGTCGAGTTCGCCAGGTCGAACCGGGCCTCCAGGCGGGAGACCAGGTACAGGGGCAGGCCCTCGTTGATGAGCATCGCCGAGTGGCCGAGCAGGAAGTTGTTGCGGTTGAACGCGGCGAGCTGCATCGTGTCCTTGAGCAGGCACGGGCCGGCCGCGAAGCCGGGCATGGGCAGGTCCGCGGCGCGCGGGTAGTCGTAGGTGATCGCGTGGCGGATCCGCGCGTAGTCCAGGCCGAAGTCGTTGGCCATCATCCAGAACTGGTTGGCGGTGGCGAACTTGATGTACCGCCACGTGTTGGTGAACAGCTTCGCCAGCTCCGCCTCTTCGGGTTGCAGCGGCACGATCTGTTCGGTGAGCGTTTGGAACAGCTTCGTCGCCCGCTCCAGCGCCGTCGGCGTCCGCGCGGCGACGATCTGCGGCAGCTCGAACAGTTCGGTCAGCGCCTTCCCCTCGGCGATCCGCTCCGGGCAGAACGCCACGTCGGCGATGACCCCCTTGTCGCGCAGCAGCTTCTCGGTGAGCGCGGTGACGCCCGGGTAGACGGTGCTGCGCAGCACGACGAGCTGGCCGTGGGCCAGGTGCTCGGCGCAGCGCTCGAGCGCCCGCGGCACGGCGGCCAGGTCCGGGTTGAGGTGCTCGTCCACGGGAGTGCCGACCACCACGATCAGGTTCTCGGCGGTGCCCACGCTCGCCGCGTCCGTCGTCGCCGCAAGGCGGCCGGCCGCGGTCACCTCGGCGAGCAGGGCGTCCGCGCCCTCCTCCGCGAACGGCATCGTGCCGGCGTTGACCGCCGCGACGGCGGCGGCGTTGATGTCGTAGAGCGTGACCAGAAGCCCACGGGACGCGAGCGCGATACCGAGCGGCAGACCGACACGCCCGCAGCCGCCGATGATGACCACGTCACGTGGAAAGCGGCTCGTACTCACACAATCCCCCAATAGGTCACGGCTCGTGTCGTGGTGCACCAAGCGGCCGCACCCACGCGAACCGTTCGATGCTACGGGATGCTACTGCCGTCGGATCTCACCGCCGTCGCGGCCCGCCGACGCGCCGTCCGAGGCGTGCCGAGGGCGAGTCGTTGTGCCGGTCAGCATCAGCGATCGTGCTGGTCAGCGCGCCTCCTGGCGCGGGAAGACGACCTCGCGGACGATCAGTTGGACGGCCGCGCTCGCCGGGATCGCGATCAGCGCGCCGATGACGCCGAGCAGCGCGGCGCCGAGCAGGGCGCTGATGATGGCGGCCAGGTCGGTCACCCGCACCGCCCGGGCCATCACCCTCGGGTAGATCACCCAGTTCTCCAGTTGCTGGTAGAGCACGAAGAACACCAGGGCCGCGACGCCGAGGGGCACCGACGTCACGAACGCGACCAGGATGACGACGAGCGCCCCCAGCGTCGCCCCGACCTGTGGGATCAGGTCGAACACAGCCACGACGACCGCGAGCGCGGCGGGGTAGGCGATACCGGCGATGACCATGAACACGAACGACGACGCCCCCGCCAACAGGGCGATGAACAGTGCTCCGGCCATGTAGGCGCCGACCTTGGTCAGGATCTCGTCGCCGATGGCGCGGGCGCGGTCCCGCCGCGACGCCGGCACGAAGCGGTACGCACCGTTGCGGATGCGCTCGAACGCGGCGAGGAAGTACACGGTCAGCAGCAGCACGGTGAGGACGTTGAACAGCGTGCCGAACACCAGACCGAGCCCGTCGAGCAGACCACCCACCGCCCTGGTCAGATTGCCCGGCGTGATCAGGGACTTGGCGCTCTCGATGACAGCGTAGCGCTCGTTGATGTCGCGGATGACCTCGTTGCGGGTCAGCGCGTCCAGGTACCCGGGCAGCCCTTCGATGAACGCGTCGATCTGGCGTACCAGCGGTGGCACCAGCGCGACGAGGCCACCGCACAGCAGCAGCAGCGCGCCGACCACCACGGCGGTGACCGCCCAGCCGCGCGGCAGCCCCCAGCGTTGGAGGCGGACCACGGCCGGGTTGAGCCCGACGGCGAGGAAGCCCGCGACGAAGACGAGTACCAGGACGTTCAGCGCGCTCGCGATCGCCTGGGCGCCGTAGTAGGCGGTCAGCAGGCCCAGCCCACCGACCAGTCCGATGTAGAAGGGGCCGCGCCGGAACGGCCGGCCCGGGCGACCGAACCCGCCCGGCGCAGCCGGTGCCTCGGGTGGGCCCGGACGGTCCTCCGTGGTCTGTTCCCGCTCATCGTCGGCCATGGATCAGTTTCTCCCGCGGCTGCGCCGGCGACAAGGCAGACCGGGCGGTCGGCGCGTCGGCGACCGGGCGGAGGCGGGTACCGGGGCGGACGGGGGCCGTGCCGGTCAGGGCTCGACGTGGCTCGCGCCGGCGCTCACCCGCTTGGCGACCGTCACCTTGTCCGGTCGGGTCGTGACCTGCCCGTCGGCCCCGTCCGGCTCCGGCGGCGGACTCGGCATCGCCTTGCGCGGATCGTGCTGCGGCTTGCGCGCGGCCGCCTTGGCCACCGGGATCCGCTTCGCCCGACCGTCCGGCTGCCCCGCGGGCCGCTTGGCTCCGCGCTGCCCGTCCGTGGTCGGCTGGCCGGCCGCGACTTCCGCCAGGCGGGCCGTCAATTCCGCTTCGCGCGCATCCAGCTCCGCCTCCCGGGAGTCGAGTTCGGCCCGCCGGGTCTCCAGTTCGCGGCGAGCCGCCTCGACCTCGGCCCGGCGCGCGTCGACCTCCCGGCGTGCCGTCTCGATGGCGCCACGCTGCTTCTCGAGCTCCCGGCGCGCCGCCTCGACCGCGGACCGCCTGCCCTCGATGTCGGTGCGCGCCGCCTCGATCGCGGTCCGCTTGGTCTCGACCTCCTTGCGTACCGCCTCGGCTTGCGCCTGCTTGGTCTCGGCCTCGGCGCGTGCCGCTTCGAACTCCGCCCGCTTCTGCTCGATCTCGGTGCGCAGCGCCGCGACCTCCGCGTGCGCGGTCTCGGAGCTCTTGCGCGCCTGCCTGACCATCCGCTCGGCCTCGGCCCGCCGCTTCTCCGCGTCCCGCTCGGCACGCGCGCGCAGCTCGCGCGTCTCGCGTTCGGTACGCGCGCGCGCCTCGCGCGTCTCGTGCTCGAGGTGGGCACGCAGATCGGCGGCCTGCGCCTCGGCCTGGGCGAGCTCGCGTTCGGCGAGCTCGTGCAGGTCGTTGGCGTGGGCCTCGGCCCGAGCGATCTGCTGGCTGGCTTCGCGTTCGGCGCGGGCGCGCAGCTTCTCGGCCTGAGCCTGTGCCTGGGCCACCAGCTCGTGCGCCTTCCGCTCCGCCCGCGCGCGCTGCTCGCTCGTCTCCCGCTCAGTGCGCGCGCGCAGCTCGGTCGTCTCGCGCTCGGTGCGCGTGCGCAGGTCGGTCGTCTCCCGTTCGGTGCGCGTGCGCAGCTCCTCGGCCTGCGCTTCGGCCTGGGCGATCGTCTGGTTGGCCTGCGCCTCGGCCTGGGCGATCTTCTGGCTCGCCTCGCGCTCCGCGCTGGTACGCAGTTCCTCCGCCTCGTGCTGCGCCCGTGCGCGCAGTTCCTCGGCCTCGCGCTGGGTGCGGGTGCGCAGCTCGGTCGTCTCGCGCTCGGTGCGCGTGCTCAGCTCCTCGGCCTGCGCTTCGGCTTGGGCGATCTTCTGGCTCGCCTCGCGCTCGGCGCTGGTACGCAGTTCCTCCGCCTCGTGCTGCGCCCGTGCGCGCAGTTCCTCGGCCTCGCGCTGGGTGCGGGTGCGCAGCTCGGTCGTCTCGCGCTCGGTGCGCGTGCTCAGCTCCTCCGCCTCGCGCTCGGTGCGGGTGCGCAGCTCCTCTGCCTCGCGCTGGGTGCGGGTGCGCAGCTCCTCCGCCTCGCGCTGTGCCCGCGTGCGCACCTCGTTGGCGTGGGCCTCGGCCTGGGCGATCTGGTCGGCCGTCTCGCGCTCCACTCGCGCGCGCAGCTCGGCGACCTGCGCCTCGGCCTGCTCGCGCAACTCCGCCACCTGTGCCTCGGTCTGCGCGCGCAGCTGGCTGGCGTACTGCTCACCCTGCGTGCGCACCTCCTGCGCCTCGCGCTCGGCCTGCGCGAGCAGCTCTGCGGCCCGTTGCTGCGCCTGGGCGATCTCCTGCTGGAGCGCGTTGCGCCGCTGGATCAGGTCCTGCTCCACCTGCTCGGCCCGCGCGGCGATCTCCCGCTCGGCCTGGGCGTACCGGCCCTCGATCTCCTGCTCGGCCTGCGCCCAGCGCGCGGCGATGTCCTGCTCGACCTGGGCGTACCGCGCCGCGATCTCCTGCTCGGCCCGGTCCCGCACGGCCTGGGCGTGCTCCTCGGCGCGCTGCCGGGACTGCTCCACCTCGAGCGCCACCGCCTGCGCGATGCGCTCCGCCTCCTGGCGGGCGCCGGCCACCATAGCCTCGGCCTCGGCGCGCCGTTGCCCCAGGTACTCGTCCGCCTCGGCGCGCCGTTGCCGCAGGTACTCGTCCGCCTCGGCGTGTCGCTGCCGCAGGTACTCGTCCGCCTCGGCGCGCACGCGCGCGCTCTCCTCGCGCGTGGCGGCCAGCTCGGCCTCCACCTGCCGGCGGCGCTCGGCGTCGATGCGCTCCTCCTCGGCCCGCCGCGCAGCGAGCGCCAACTCGAAGTCGCGCAGCGCCTCGGCCGCCTGTGCCTTGGCCTTCTCCAGCACACGGTCGGTCTCGGCCCGGCGTTCCTCGACCTCGTGCGCCGCCGCCAACTTGATCGCCTCGGCCTGCTCCTCGGCGAGGGCGAGGATCTGGCCGACCATCGGACCGAGGTGCTCGAAGGCGGCCTTCTCGATGATCGGGCCTCGGCGGCGTAGCTCGGTCACCTCGATCTGGAGCTGTTCGACCTGGGCGGCGAGGGCCTGGATCTGCGCGTACGCCTGCTCGCGCTCGGCCGTCAGCGCGGCGATCTCGGCCTCGACCTGTGCGACGTACCGGTCGACCTTCTTGCGGTTGTACCCCTTGAACTCCGTGTCGAAGCTCGGCTCGGTGGCCGCTCCGTCGGCCAACGCGAACAGTTCCCCGCCGTGCGCCATGACCTCAATCCTCACACGCATCGTCCCGTCACGCGCGGATACACTCTGGCCTGGCGGGACTTGGGTACATATGTTCGCTTTCCGAGGATCACGAACCCTGTCTGCCCACCGGTCTCCCGTTCCGCTGATCTCCGCTTCTCCGAAGAGCCAGGCCGGTGCCGCGGCACCTCGGCGTGGCGCGATGCGGCCGGCGCGCATGCGTCGACGCGGCGTGAGCCCGATCACCGGGGGAGTGGCGAGGGGCGGCCCTCGTCGCTGGCGACGAGGGCCGCCCCTCCTCGACACCGAGCCGCGATCGCGGCGTGGCGCGCCCGATCGACCTAGCCCTCGTCCTCGGTCTTCTCGGCCTTCTTCTCGCCCCCAGCGGCGCCGGGGAGGACGGACGGCACGATGCCGGCGAGGCCGGAGAGCATCTGCCCGAGCGTCGCCGTGACCTGGTCCTTCTGCCGGGTGAGCTCCTCGACCTCGCGGCGCGCCGCCTCGGTGGTCAGCTCCGCCTCGGCCTTCGCCTCGCTCACCAGCCGGTGCGCCTCGGCCCGGGCTTCGGCGAGCGTCTTCTCGGCGAGCGCCTTGGCCTTCTCGATGGTCTCGTTCGCCTCCCGCTCGCTTTCGATGCGGCGCTTCTCGGCGCGCTGCTCGATCTCCTTGGCGCGTTCCTCGGCCGCGCGCGCCCGCTCCTCGGCCTCGGTGACGAGCTTCTGCGTCGCGGCGACGGCGGCGGCGTGCCGTTCGGACTCCTCGCGCTCGGCACGCTCGCGGCGCTCCGCCAGCTCCAGCGCGAGCGCCTGAAGGTCCTTCTCCCGCTTGTCCCGCGCGTCCGCGAGGATCTTGGACGCCTCGGCGCGCTTCTCCTCGGCCTCGCGGGCCGCCTTGGCGCGCAGCTGCGTGATCTCCCGCTCGGCGGTCGCGCGCAGCGTGGCCACCTCGCGCTCCACGGTCGCCTTCAGCTCGGCGACCTCGTGCGCCGTGGCGGTACGCAGCGCCTTGGTTTCGCGGTCGGCGTCGGCGCGCAGGGTGTCCGCCTCGCGCCTGGCCTGCACGCGGATCTCGGCGGCCTCCCGCTCCGCGGCGGTGCGCATGTTGCTGGCCTCGCGTTCGGCGGTCGCCTTCATCGCGGCGGCTTCCGCCCGGGCCTTGTCGGTGATCTCCCGCGCCTCGAGGCGGGCGGCGGACAGGATCCCCTCGGACTCGCGCTTGGCCTCGTTGCGGTGCTCGTTGGCCTGCTCCTCCGCCAGCCGGAGGATCTGCTCGACCCTGGTGCCGAGCCCGGACAGCGTGGGCTTGTTGCTCTCTTCGAGCTGCTTGTTCTGCTCGGTGAGCTTCTGCTCCGCGGAGCTGAGCCGCTGCTCGGCCTGGCGCAGCCGGCGCTGGACCTCGGCCAGGGCCTTCTCGGCCTCCATCCGCTCCTGTTCGGCGGCGGCGAGCCGGGCGTTCATCCGGGCGATGTGGTTGTCGACCTGCTGGGTGTCGTATCCACGGATCTTGATGCTGAACTCGTGTGAGGAGTTCGCGTTCTCGAAGAACGCGATGGAGGAGGAGTCCTGCTGGGGCATTGGCACATCCTGGCAGACCGACCCGGTCACTTCGCAAGGGCGCACGGGCGATACCGAGCAGCCGGACGGCTGAGGGCGGCGCCACGCACGTACAGGGGAGAATGCCGCGTAAATGATCTCTATCGGCGCAGCTCTCCCTGGCGAGACGAAAGCTGGTCCGGACGGCGGGCCGACATGACCTCAGCCGGCCGGCGGTGCCGCGGCCGGTTCGACCAGTTCGACCAGTACGCCGCCGGCGTCCTTGGGGTGGACGAAGTTGATCCGCGAGCCGGCCGTGCCCCGGCGCGGCTCGTCGTAGAGCAGCCGCACGCCCCGCTCGCGCAGCGCCGCGCAGGCCGCGTCGATGTCCGCCACCGTGTAGGCGACCTGCTGCACGCCCGGCCCGTGCCGGTCGAGGAACCGCCCGATCGTCGAGTCGGGCGACAGCGGCGCCAGCAGCTGCACGCAGCCGCCGGCTGGAGTGGGGCCGACCGCGAGCATCGCCTCGCGGACCCCCTGCTCCTCGTTGGTCTCCACGTGCACGCAGCGCATGCCGAAGACGCGCTCGTAGAACGCGATCGCCTCGTCCAGGTCGGCGACGGCCACGCCGACGTGGTCGATGCGCAGCAGCCCGATGCCAGCGGCCTGCGGGGTCGGTACCTCAGCCATGGCGCTAGTCTGACCTAAGCCATCGTTCAGTCGCTTCCTGGGAGGCACCCCCCATGAGCTCGGTGATCGTGAGCGGCGCGCGTACCCCGATGGGCAGGCTGCTCGGCGCCTTGAAGGATCTGCCGGCGACGCGGCTCGGCGGGATCGCGATCCGCGCTGCGCTGGAGCGCTCCGGTGTCGCGCCGGACCAGGTGCAGTACGTGATCATGGGGCAGGTGCTCCAGGCCGGCGCCGGGCAGTTGCCGGCGCGCCAGGCCGCGGTCAACGCGGGCATCCCGATGACCACGCCCGCGATCAGCATCAACAAGGTGTGCCTGTCCGGGCTGAACGCGATCGCGCTGGCCGACCAGCTGATCCGCGCGGGAGAGGTCGACGTCGTCGTCGCCGGTGGCATGGAGTCGATGACCCAGGCGCCGCACCTGCTGCGCGGCCAGCGCACGGGCTACAAGTACGGCGACGTCGTGCTCCTCGACCACATGGCCTACGACGGCCTGACCGACGCGTACGACTGCTGCTCGATGGGTGAGTCGACCGAGCGGCACAACGCCAGACTCGGCATCACCCGCGAGGAGCAGGACGCCTTCGGAGCGGCCAGCCACCAGCGGGCCGCGGCCGCGCAGAAGGCCGGCCGGCTCGCCGAGGAGATCGTGCCGGTGGAGCTCGACGGCAAGCGGGGCGAACCGGTGGTCGTCACCGATGACGAGCAGATCCGGCCGGAGACGACGGTCGAGACGCTGGCCAGGCTGCGCCCGGCGTTCACCCCCGACGGCACCATCACCGCGGCCACCTCGTCGCCCATCTCCGACGGCGCGTGCGCGGTCGTCGTCATGCGCAAGGAGAAGGCCGAGGCGCTGGGGCTGCCGTGGCTGGCCGAGATCGGCGCGCACGGCAACGTCGCCGGCCCGGACAACTCGCTGCAGTCGCAGCCGGCCAACGCCATCAAGCACGCGCTCGCCAAGGCCGGGCTCTCCGTCTCCGACCTCGACCTCATCGAGATCAACGAGGCGTTCGCGGCGGTCGCCATCCAGTCCATGCGCGACCTCGGGGTCGGCCACGACATCGTCAACGTCAACGGCGGCGCGATCGCGCTGGGCCACCCGATCGGCATGTCCGGCGCCCGGCTCGCGCTCACCCTCGCCCTGGAACTGCGCCGTCGCGGCGGCGGGCTCGGCGCGGCCGCGCTGTGCGGCGGCGGCGGGCAGGGCGACGCGTTGCTGCTGCGCGTGCCGGCGGCATGAGCGAGGCGGCGGCATGAGCGAGGCGGCGGCACAGCAGGGGCCCGTCTCGGGCGGGAACATCCGGCGCAGCAAGGACATTCCGCTGCTGGTGGCACGGGCGCGCGAGGGGGACCACCGGGCGGTCGCCCGGCTCATCTCCCTCGTCGAGGCGGGCGACGACACCACGCCGGAGATCGCGGCGCGGCTCGCCCCGTACACCGGCAGGGCGGAGATCATCGGCCTCACCGGCTCACCGGGCGTGGGCAAGTCCACGACGACCAACGAACTGGTGCGCGCCTACCGGGCGACCGGGCGGCGGGTGGGCGTGCTCGCCGTGGATCCGTCGAGCCCGTTCAGCGGCGGCGCCATCCTCGGTGACCGGGTGCGCATGCAGGACCACGCCACCGACCCCGGCGTGTACATCCGCTCCATGTCCAACCGCGGCCACCTCGGCGGGCTGGCCGCCGCCACCCCCGAGGCGGTACGGGTGCTGGAGGGCGCCGGCTGCGACGTGGTCCTCGTCGAGACGGTCGGGGTCGGGCAGGCCGAGGTGGAGGTGGCGAGCCTCGCCGACACCACGCTCGTGCTGCTCGCGCCCGGCATGGGCGACGCGATCCAGGCGGTGAAGGCGGGCATCCTGGAGATCGCGGACGTCTTCGTGGTGAACAAGGCGGACCGGGACGGCGCGGACGCCACGTACCGGGACATCCAGGGCATGATCGCACTTGGCGAGCGCGGGCCGGGCGAGTGGCGGCCGCAGGTCGTGCGCGCGGTCGCGGCCCGGGGCGAGGGGATCGACGAGATCGTCGCCGCGTTGAACAAGCACCGCGACTGGCTTGCGCGCACCGGCGAGCTGCGCCGCCGCCGGGAGCGGCGGGCCGCCGCCGAGATCGAGGCCATCGCGCTCGGCACCCTGCGCGACCGGTTGAGCTCGGTGCGCAGCGGCACGGCGTTGCCGGTGCTCGCCGCGAAGGTCGCCGCCGGGGACCTGGACCCGTACACGGCCGCCCGCGATCTGCTCGCGAGCATCGGCTCCGACACCCCCGCCCGCTGACCGCCGGACCCGAGCATGGGGACAGACACGGCCGCGGGTGCTCTATGCTGCGCCGGTGAGCTTCCGGCGAGGGACGGTCGTGCTCCGCGCGGGTTAGCCACAGGGTGTGCCGGACACACCGCCGGAACGGACTGGGGAGGACCACGGTGACGGCGTGGGGCGTGGTGCTGCGCGGCATCCGGTACCGGGCCGGCCGTTCGCTGGTCGTGCTGCTGCTGGCGACCGTCGCCACGACGGCGGCCGTGCTGGTGCCGGCGTACAGCCGCGCCGCCGCGCAGTCGGTGCTCAGCGACGGGCTGGCGGCCGCGCCGACCACAGGCACCAGCATCACCGTGTACGCCGAGGGGACGGCGGCCACGGCTCCGGCGGCGCACAACGCCACCGGGGACGCCCGTGCGGCGGTCACCGCCGTGCTGCGCCGCCACCCGACCCTCGCCCGGCTGCTGGACCGGCCGGTCGGCGGGGTCGACACCGAGGCGGTCGTGGTCGGGCGGAGCGTGCCGCTGGCCACCCGGTTCGCGTACCGCGACAACGTGTGCTACCGGCTGCGCCTGGTCGACGGTGAGTGCTTCATCGAGCCGGGCGAGGTGCTCGTCAGCGAGCGCACGGCAAGCGCGCACGGCATCGCCGTCGGCGATCCGCTCACGCTGCGGCTCGGCGACGCGCGGTCACCAGGCCGCGTGCACGACTTCACGGTCGTCGGCGTCTACACCCCCGTGGACCCCACCGACCCCTACTGGGGCGCCACCGCGTACTTCGGCGCGGGCGGCGCCACCGACGGCGCCGAGCGCATCGACGCCGTGTTCACCGGTGCCGAGGACGATGTCCGGCTCGACGGCGAGGCGTCGGTGGCGATGCGGTTGGAGTACCCGCTGCGCACCGACGCGGTGCGCCTGGACGACGTCGGGCCGCTGCGCACGGAGATCGGCTCCTTCGGTCTGGCGCTGCGCGGCGCGGAGCTGGACCTGCGCACCGCGCTCCCGGCCACACTGGACGCGATCCACGCCGATCAGCAGGCGGTCGCGCGCACCGTGCCGGTGATCGGCGTGCCGCTCGTCCTGCTGTGCTGGTTCGTGCTGTTCCTGCTCGTCGCGTCGCTGACCGAGGAGCGCGGCCCGGAGATCGCGCTGGCGAAGCTGCGCGGCTTCCCGGCCGGGCGGGCCGCCCGGTTCGGGCTCGGCGAGGTGCTCCTGCTCATCGCCGTCGCCACGCCGCTCGGGCTGGCGGCCGGCCTCGCCGTCGTCGAGGCCACCGCGCGGCTCACGCTCGCCGAGGGCACACACGCCGAGGTGCGCTGGCCGGTGTTCGCCGCCGCCGGGGTGGCGCTCGCCGCCGGGGTCCTCGCCGTCCTGCTCGCCGGCCGCCGCACGCTCGGCCGGGGCGTCCTGGCCCTGCTGCGCCGGGTGCCGGCGCGCGCCCGCTGGCAGGCCGGGGTCGTCGAGGGTCTGGTCGTCGCGCTCGCCGGCGCGTCGCTGTTCGCCGCGGTCGGGGACCGCGCCGCCCCGCTGGCGCTGCTCGCCCCGGCGCTGCTGGCCGTCCTCGCCGGCATCGTCGCGGCCCGGCTGCTGGCGATCTGGGCGCGGCTGCGCCTGCGGGTGGCCCGCCGGCGCGGGCGGGTGCCCGCGCTGCTGTCCGCCGCGCAGCTCGCCCGGCGCCCGGAGCGCCACCGCGTGGTCGTGGTGGTGACCGTGGCGGTCGCGCTGCTGGCGTTCGCCGCGACCGCGTGGGACGTCGCCGCCCAGGCCCGGCACGACGCGGCGCAGGACAGCGTGGGCGCGCCGCGGGTCTACTCGGTCACCGCCGCCCACCCCCGCGCGCTCGCCGACGCGGTGCTCACGGCCGATCCGAGCGGACGCTCGATGGCGGTGGTGCGCACCAGCGAGCCGTACGCCGACGGGCGGGTCGAACTGGTCGGGGTGCAGGCCCAACTGCTGCCGGCGATCGCGGTGTGGCGCGGACAGGACCGGGCAGCCGTCGAACGGATCGCGCGCGCGCTGCGCCCCGCCGCCCCCGAGCCGCTGCGCGTCGCGGACCGGGTGGAGGTGGTCGCCGACGTGGCGGGCCTGGCCGAGGTGCCGGTCCGGTTCTCGGTCGTCGTCTCCGCGCCCGGCGAGCCGCCGCGAACGGTATCACTGGGTCAGCTCGTCGCCGGCCGCCACCGCTACCAGGCCGTCGCGCCGGAGTGCCGCGCGGGCTGCCGGTTGCTCGGGCTCGCGTTCAGCAGGGGTGGCAGCGCGGCCGCGCCGTACGCCGTCGAGGTCGCCGTCCACTCGATCGGCTCCACCGACGGGCCCCTCGCCGCCGGGTTCGACGCCGCCGGCCGGTGGGCGGCCCGGCCCTCGTCGGGCACCGTGACCGTGCAGCCGGGCACGCCGCTGCGCCTGTCAGTCGCGTCGAGCACCTCCGAGGACGTGGTCGTCGCGCACGTCGACACGCCCGCCGCGCTGCCGGCGGTGCTCGCCGGGCCGGCGCCCACCGACGAGCCGGACGCGACCGAGTTCGCCTTCCCCGCCCTGGCCGACGAACCGCAGCCGTTCACCGTCGCGCAGCGAACGCCACGGCTGCCCCGCGCCGGCCAGGGTCTGCTGTTCGACCTCGACTACGCGATCCGGGCGGCCGAGCGGCACGCGAGCCTGGCCGACAACACCGACCTGCGCTACGAGGTGTGGGCGGCCGACGAGGCCCCGGCCGACCTCGGCGCCCGGCTCGTCGCCGCCGGGCTGCAGGTGCTGCGCGCGGAGTCCGTCGACGGCGAGGTGGCGCACCTGGGTCGGCGCGCGCCCGCGCTCGGCCTGCGCCTGTACCTGCTCGCCGGTGCGGTCGCCGTCGCGCTCGCCGTCGGCGTCGTGCTGCTCACCGCGTACATCGGGGTGGACGGACGGCGGTACGAACTCGCCGCGCTGCGCATGGTCGGCGTGCGCCGGCGACTGCTGCGCCGCGGCCTGGTGCGCGAGTACGCCGCCCTGCTCGCGATGCCGCTCGCCGTCGGGTTCGCGGCGGGCGTTGCGGGCGCGCTGCTGATGCTGCCCGGCATCCCACTGGTCACCGTGGACACGCCGGTCGGTGAGCTCGCCTGGCGGCCCGGCCCGGACGGGGTGCTGCCGCTCGCGGCCGCGGTGACCGTCCTCGGCGTGATCGGCACGGTCGTGGTGGTGCTGCGGCTGCTCGGGCGCGCGACACCGGACCGGCTGTCGACAGGAGGCCTGCGGTGAGCGAACTGGTGTCGGCACCCGCGCAGGCCCCTCGGGCCGCGCGGGGCATCGGGGTGACCTGCCGGGGCCTCGTCTACATCTACCGGCTGGAGGGGTACGACGTGGTCGCGCTGGCCGGCGTCGACCTGGACATCGCCCCGGGCGAGGCGGTGGCCCTGCTCGGGCCCTCGGGCGCCGGCAAGTCCACGCTGTTGTCGCTGCTCGCCGGGCTGTTGCGCCCGTCCGCCGGCCGCGTCCAGGTCGGGCCGTACGACCTGGTGAAGGCCACGGACGCCGACCTGGTCCGGATGCGCGCCGGCGACGTCGGCGTGGTGCTGCAGGGTGCGGCGCGCAACCTGCTGCCCTACCTGAGCGCCGAGCAGAACGTGCGTTTCGCACAGCGGGGTGCGCCCAAGGGGCATCCGCTGCCCAGCCCGCGGGAGGTGCTCTCGCTCGTGGGCCTGAACGCTCGCGGCCGCAGCCGGCTGCGCCCGGCGGCGCTGTCCCCGGGCGAGCGGCAGCGCCTCGCGCTCGCGGTCGCGCTGGCCGCCCGCCCCGGGCTGCTGCTCGCCGACGAGCCGACCAGCCAACTGGACACCCGTACCCGCGACGACGTGGTCGCGGCGCTGGACGCGGTGCGCCGCTGGGGCACGACCGTGGTGGTGGTGACCCACGACCCCGAGGTGGGCGCGCGGCTGGGCCGTACGGTCACCATCCGGGACGGCCGGGTGGGGGCCGAGGGCCGGCTCGGCGAGGAGTACGCCGTCGTCGGGCGCGACGGCTCCCTGCACCTGCCGCCCGACGTGCTGCGCGAGATCGTTCCGGGCACCCTCGTACGGGTCACCCTGCAGTCGGACGGGACCGTTCTGCTGCGCCCGGCGACCGAGTCCGCCGGGGCGGCGCCCGTGCCGCTGCCCACTGCGCCGGCTCAGCCGCCTGCGCAGCTGCCCGGGGCGCCGGCTCAGCCGCCCGCGCAGCTGCCGTTGCCGCGCGCCGGGGACGGCGTCCACTTCGGAGAGAGACCGCAGCCATGAAGACCCTGGTCGCCGAGCGCATCACCGTGGCGTACGGGATCAATCCGCCGGTGTTGCGCGACGTCTCCGCCGCCGCCGTACCCGGCCGGATGCTCGCCGTGACCGGGGCCTCGGGTGCGGGCAAGACCACCCTGCTGTGGGCGATGGCCGGGCTGCTGCGCCCCGTGCAGGGCAGCGTGACGCTGGACGGGACGCCGCTGCGGGACCGGGATCACGCGGCGGCGCAGCGGGTCGTGCTGGTGCCGCAGGACAACGGCCTCGCCCCGATCCTCACGGCCGGGGAGAACGTGCAGGTGGCGCTCGTCGCGGCGGGGGTTCCGCCGGCGGAGGCGCGCCGAGCCACCGCCGAGTGGTTGGAGCGGCTCGGGCTGTCGGGGCAGGCCGACCAGCTCGTCGAGGAGCTCTCCGGAGGCCAGCAGCAGCGCACGGCCATCGCGCGCGGGCTGGCGCTGCGCGGTGACGTGCTGCTCGCCGACGAGGTCACCAGCGAACTGGACGCAACGAACCGGCAGCGCGTGCTCGACCTGCTGCGCCAGGAGGCGAAGCGGGGCGCGGCGGTGGTGCTCGCGACGCACGACCCGGAGGCGGCGGCCGTGTGCGACGGGGAGCTGCACCTGGTCGACGGGCACGCCCACCTGCTGCGGTGAACCGTCGGTCGACGGATTGTGCACGCGCGGGGCCTGCCCCTGGTGGTGCGCCGTCGGTACGCTCGCGGGCGGTTGACGCTTCGGACCAGGGGAGAGGACAGATGAGCGAGGTTGCATCGGGCGCGCCCGCGCAGCGTAGCGACGAGGCCGCCGAGCCGGTGGCCACGCCGCCCGCCGCCACCGCGGGCCCCGCGCCTGAGTCCACAGTGGATGTGGTGCTGGACCGGGCGCAGGAGGCCATCGAGCGGGCCACCGAGCGTGCGTCCGAACGGGCGGGCGAGGTGGCGGCGCGGGCCGGTGAGGTCGCGGCGCAGGTCGGCGCCCAGGTGGGCGAGGCCGTCGAGCGGGCGGCCCAGGCCTCGGGCCGGGTCGCGGCGGCGGTCGTGGAGCGGCTGCGCAACAACGCCGAGATGATCGTCGAGCGGGGCACCACCACGATCGCGAACGAGGTGGTCGAGAAGATCGCCGCCATCGCCGCCCGCGAGGTGCCCGGCGTGTACGACCTGGGCGGGGACGTGGCACGGTTCTTCGCCGTAGTCAAGGAGCGAGTCGGGTTCGGGGACGGTGACGAGGACGCCGACCGCGGTGTGCGGGTGCGCCTGGAGGGCACCACCGCCTCTGTGACGATCACCCTCGTCATCGAGTACGGCTTCGTCGTGCACTCGGTGACGGAGAAGGTGCGGGCCAAGGTGATCGGCGCGATCGAGAACCTGCTCGGCCTGGAGGTCACCGAGGTCAACATCGTCGTTGACGACGTGCACGTGGCGGACCCCGGCCCGGTCGGCGACGACGAGGCCCGCGCCGCGTCGTACGTGTGACGCCGCCGGCTCGCGGCCGGTGGCTTAGCGATCGTTCAGGCGAGGCCCTAGTATCGGCGCAGGGAGACCGAGCCTGCGAGGGGATGCCGTCATGGACGCCCAGGAGATCGCCGCCGGCCGCGAGCGCTGGCAACGCCGGTACGACGCGGCCCGCAAGCGCGAGGCGGACTTCACCACACTGTCCGGGATGACCGTCGAGCCGGTGTACGGCCCGCCGCCCGGCGTCGACTACCCCGGCTTCGAGCGCATCGGGTGGCCGGGCGAGTTCCCGTACACCCGGGGGCTCTACCCGACCGGCTACCGGGGGCGGACCTGGACCATCCGCCAGTTCTCCGGCTTCGGCAACGCCCGGCAGACCAACGAGCGGTACAAGATGCTGCTGCGCGCCGGCGGTGGTGGGCTGTCCGTCGCGTTCGACATGCCCACCCTGATGGGGCGCGACTCCGACGACCCGCAGGCGACCGGTGAGGTCGGCCACTGCGGTGTGGCGATCGACTCGGCCGCCGACATGGACGTGCTCTTCGCCGACATCCCGCTCGCCGAGGTGACCACCAGCATGACCATCTCCGGCCCGGCCGTGCCCGTCTTCTGCATGTACCTGGTCGCGGCGGAGCGGCAGGGCGCGGATCTGTCGAAGCTGGACGGCACGCTGCAGACCGACATCTTCAAGGAGTACATCGCGCAGAAGGAGTGGCTGTTCCCGCCCGAGCCGCACCTGCGCCTCATCGGCGACCTGATGGAGTACTGCGCGACGCACATGCCCCGCTACAAGCCGCTGTCGGTCTCCGGCTACCACATCCGGGAGGCCGGTGCGACGGCGGCGCAGGAGCTGGCCTTCACCCTCGCCGACGGTTTCGCGTACGTGGAGCTGGGGCTGTCCCGCGGCCTGGACGTCAACGTGTTCGCGCCGGGGCTGAGCTTCTTCTTCGACGCGCACATCGACTTCTTCGAGGAGATCGCCAAGTTCCGGGCGGCGCGGCGGATCTGGGCCCGCTGGATGCGCGACGTGTACGGCGCGACCGAGGAGCGGGCGATGTGGCTGCGCTTCCACACCCAGACCGCGGGCGTGTCGCTGACCGCGCAGCAGCCGTACAACAACGTGGTGCGCACCGCGATCGAGGCGCTCGCGGCGGTGCTCGGCGGGACCAACTCGCTGCACACCAACGCGCTGGATGAGACCCTGGCGCTGCCCACGGCCCAGGCCGCGGAGATCGCGCTGCGTACGCAGCAAGTGATCATGGAGGAGACCGGGGTAGCGAACGTCGCGGACCCGCTCGGCGGCTCGTGGTACGTGGAGGCGCTGACCGACCGGATCGAGGCCGAGGCGGAGGCGATCTTCGCCAAGATCAAGGAGATGAGCGCGGACGGCAGCATCACCTCCGGGATCCTGCGCGGTATCGAGGACGGTTGGTTCACCGCCGAGATCGCCGACGCCGCGTTCGCGTACCAGCAGGCGCTGGAGAAGGGCGACAAGAAGATCGTCGGGGTGAACACGCACACCGACACGGTGACCAAGGATCTGGAGATCCTGCGCATCTCGCACGAGGTGGAGGTCGAGCAGAAGCGGTTGCTCGCCGAGCGCAAGGCGGCCCGGGACTCCGCCGCAGTGTCGGCTGCGCTCGCCCGCCTGGTCGAGGCGGCCCGCGGCGACGAGAACACCATCCCCGCCATGCTCGACGCGGTCCGTGCCGAGGCGACCCTGGGCGAGATCTGCAACGCGCTGCGCGCGGAGTGGGGGGTCTACCGGGAGCCCGCGCGGTTCTAGTCCGCTGTCCGGTGTGTGACCGACGGCGATGCCGCGGCGACGACGCGTTGCCGGGCGGGGACGTGCCAGACTAGACAACCATGAGCGATCCCCGTACCACGCCGTCGATCTTCACGCGCGGAGCCGTCGACCTCTCGTCGTTGCGCTCGTCGGCGCCCCCGCCGCCGGCACCTGTCCCGACTGGCGCGGGGCGGTCGGCCAATGGCGGCGGCCCGTCCGGCGGTGTCGCCGTCATCGACGTAACCGAGGCCACGTTCCAGTCGGAGGTGGCCGAGCGCTCGCTGACCACGCCCGTCGTGATCGACTTCTGGGCGGAGTGGTGCCAGCCGTGCAAGCAGTTCTCGCCGGTGCTGGAGAAGCTGGCGATCGAGTACGGCGGCGCGTGGGTGCTCGCCAAGATCAACGTGGACACCAGCCCTCGCCTGGCCCAGGCCTTCGGGGTCCAGGGGATCCCGATGGTGGTCGCGGTCGTGGGTGGCCGGCCCGTCGACGCGTTCGCCGGCGTCGCGCCGGAGTCGCAGCTGCGGCAGTGGATCGACGCGATCCTGCGTACGGCCGGCGTGGAGGTGACTCCGCCGCAGGATCCCCGGCTGGCGGCCGCGGACGAGGCGCTCATGTCCGGCGACCTCGACGCCGCCGAGCAGGCGTACCGCAAGATCCTCGCCGAGTCGCCGGCGGACGCCGCCGCGGAGTCCGGGCTCGCCCAGGTGGAGCTGGCGCGTCGAGCGCGCGGCGTGGACCCGTCCGCAGCGCTCGCCGCCGCCGAGGCCAACCCGGAGGACCTCGACGCGCAAATGCTCGCCGCCGACGTCGAGGTGCTCTCCGGTGAGGCCGAGCGGGCGTACGCGCGCCTCGTCGACGTGGTTCGGCGCACCTCGGGGGAGGACCGGGACCGGGTACGCCGACATCTGCTCTCGCTGTTCACGGTCGCAGGCCCCGACGACCCTGCCGTCGCCACCGCCCGGCGCGCCCTCGCCAGCGCGCTGTTCTAGACGGCCGGCTCGCCGATGCGCCGCATCGCCGTCCTCGACGCTCCGTCGAACCTCGGGCTCCGCCCGCCGACGGAGTCCTCGGTGCCGGGGTGCGGCAAGGCGCCGGGCGCGCTGCGCGATCACCGCCTGCTGGACCGGCTCGGCGCACGCGACGCCGGCTGCCTGACCCCGCCGCGCTACGACCCCGGCGACTGGCGCCCGGGCGACGGCGTCTGCCACGCCGAGGAGATCGCCGCGTACTCGGTGCGCCTGGCCGACCGTATCGGGGCGATCCTGGCGGCCGGAGAGTTCCCCCTCGTCCTCGGCGGGGACTGCTCGGTGCTGCTCGGCGCCGCGCTCGCCATGCACCGGCACGGCGAGCGGGTCGGCGGGCGGGTGGGGCTCGTCTTCATCGACGGACACTCAGACTTCCGCCACCCGGGTAACGCGCCGTACGTCGGCGCGGCGGCCGGCGAGGACCTGGCCCTCGTGACCGGGCGCGGACAGGCGGACCTCACCGGGATCGAGGGCCGGCGGCCGTACTTCCGCGACGTCGACGTGATCGTGCTGGGGATCAGGGAGCACGACGACTACCGGCTGGACCTGCAGGCCGCGGGCATCCAGTACCGGGCGGTGCCGGCGTTGCGCGCCGAGGGCCCCGCACGCACCGCCCAGTGGGCCCGCGAGGAGCTCGCCGACTGCGTGGGGTTCTGGGTGCACGTCGACGTCGACGTGCTCGACCCGGCGGTGATGCCGGCGGTCGACGCGCCCGACCCGGGCGGCATCGCGTACGCCGAGCTGGAGGCGCTCCTCGCCGGCCTGGTCGCCGCGCCGCGGTGTCTCGGCATGGAGCTCACCGTCTTCGATCCGGACTACGACCCCGACGGCACGTACGCCGGCGAGGTCGTCGCGACGATCACCGCCGGGCTCGCCCCGTTGCTTACCGGGGCCGAGGCTGAGCCCAGGGCCAAGAGTCACGCCGGGGTCGAGGCTGAGCCCGGGGCCGAAGCTGAGCCGGGGTCTGGTGCGGTGGCCGTGCCCGGTGTGCCGCCACCGGCTCAGGCCATCCCGGTGATACCGGCTCAGGCGGCTCCAGTGGAGCCAAAGCGGCTACCCGGGGTGGCCGTGGCTGAACTCGCTGAGCCGTCACCGCCCGCTGAGCCCGGGCCGCCCGCGTCCGAGCCGGCGGAGCCCTCCGTCGTCGGCGCCGACGGAGCCGAGCCGGCCGAGGCGCAAGCCGTGGCGGGCGAGCCGGCCGAGGTCGAGGCCGTGGCAGGCGCGCCGGCCGAGGTCGAGGCCGGGGCGAGCGAGCCGGTCGAGGTCGCGGCCGAGTCGCCCGAGCCCTCGGCACCCGACGCCGCTGCGCGGGAACCCGCCCAAGCCGAGCCCGTCGGGTCCGGCACCGCGGTGGCCGGTGACCCCGTCCCCGCTGACCCCGAACGCGCCCCGGCTGATCGTCTGGCCGTGCCCATGCAGCGGCGCGACGGTTCTCCCCGACTGGCGGCCCCGCCCGCGCCGCTTCCGCCGACCGCCCGGGCGCCGCACGACGGCTGATCGACCCGAGTTCCCGCATATCGCGGCGTCGCGCCCCGCCGCCGCTCCGCGTCTTTCTGCAAGTCGCGCTGTCACAGCCGCCTGATCCACACGAGGTGCCGGGAAATCGCGCGGTTTGCGGGCCCGGATGGGCGCGCTTTTCAGGATTTTGTGCCCCCGATCGGCCCGGACACCCGCGACATCCTGCATGTCGCGCCGGGCCAACCCCGCGACTTCCGGTAAACCGCATCGCGCCCCGGCCGAGCCGATAACCGCGGACCGGCCGGGCGAAGGCTCAGCCGGAAAGGCTCAACCACCGGCGGTTCGCCGACCCGGAGCTGGACCGGACGCGGCTACCGGGCGAGGTTGCGCAGGAAGGTCTCGGTCAGCGGCACCGCGGTGACCGAGCTCGACCCGCCGTCCTCGACGAAGACCGCGAAGGCGATGTCCCCCTGCCACCCGACGAACCAGGAGTGCGTCCGGTTCGGGTCCGCGTCGTCGAACTCCGCGGTGCCGGTCTTGCCGTACACCGGACCGCCCGGCACGTCGGCGAGGGCCTGACCCGTGCCGGCGGTGACCACCTCACGCATCATCGCCCGCAAGGGCTCCACGGTGGACGCCTTCAGCTCCGGCCCCTCGGGCGCGGGCGAGGCGGGCGCCGGGTCGAGCAGGAGCTTCGGCTGCTGCCAGCGTCCGCGGGCCACCGCCGCCGCGGCGGCGGCGAGGGCGATCGGGCTGACCAGCGTGGTGCCCTGGCCGAAGGAGGCGGCGGCCTGCTCGACCGCCGAGCCACCGCTGGAGACCCTGCCGCTGAACACCTCGACGCCGAGATCCCACGGCACGCCCAGGCCCACCGACCGACCCGCCTCCGCGAGGCCGTCGGGGCCGAGCCGGGGGGCGAGCGAGGCGAACGCCGTGTTGCAGGACCTGGCGAAGTCCGTGTGGAACGGCACGTCGCCGAGCGCGAAGCCGTTGTCGTTGGTGAAGCTGCGGCCGTCGACCGTGAACGTCTGCGGGCAGGCCACGATGTCGTCGGCCTTGACCGCGCCCCGGTCCAGCAGCCCGATCGTGGAGACCATCTTGAACGTCGAGCCGGGCGGAACCTGGGCGGTGAGCGCGAGGTCCACCTCGCCGCCGTCGGGCCCGTTGGCGACCGCCAGCACCGCGCCGTCGCTCACCCGGATCGCCACGATCGCCGACCGTTTGGACTGCGTTGTCAGCGCGTCATCGGCGGCCCGCTGCACCCTGGGGTCGAGCGTGGTCCGGAGCGGCGCGCCCGGTTCGGGCGGCGTTTGCCACAGCTGCCTCTCGTTGACCTTGCCCTGGGCGTCCGTGCGCCGCAGCACGACGGTCACGCCGGGCCGGCCGCGCAGCCGGTCGTCGTACCGCCGCTGCAGACCGGACAGGCCCGCCTGGTCCCCGACGGCGTACACGCCCGGCTTGGCGTCCATGATCTCCCTGGTGACCTCGCCGACGGTGCCCAACGTGGCCCGGGCGAACTCACGGGTCGGCGCGAGCTGCCAGGTCTCCTCCCGGAAGACGGTCCCGTCCAGGTCCCGGATGTCGGCGCGGATCTGGTCGTACACCGGACGGCGCAGCGTGATCAGCTCGATGAACGCGTCCGGCTTGGCCGCCGCCACCCGGTCGGGGAGGTCGCGCAGGTCGACGTTCTCGCCGATCTTCCGGAACGCCGCGTCGAGATCCCGGATGAGCCCGGGCAGATCTTTGATGTACTGGGGCGAGACGCCTACGACGACCACCGGGCGCGGTTCGAAGATCGGCTGACCCGACCCGTCCAGGATCGAGGCGCGCCCGGCCTGGATGCGCCGCACGCCGAGCTGGTCTCCGCTGGTCAGCTCGGGGTGTACGACCTCGGGCCGCCACACCATCCGCCAGCTGCCCTCAACGCGGCTGAGCTGCACCTGTGACTGGTACTCCCAGGAGACCTCGTGCCCGACCGGCCAGGTGACCGTGATCTCCGCCGTGGCGAAATCCTCGGAGGCCTCGGGCTTCCTGCTCACGCGCAGCGTCGGCGGGCTCTCGGCGAGCTCCCCGGACAGCGATCTGATCTCCTCGGCGACCTTGGCGGCCGGGACGCTGTTGCCCTGAGGGTCGAGGAACCCGACCCGGTCGAGGTTGCCGCTGCGCCAGCCGTCGAGGAAGGCGGTGAGAGTGTCCTGCGGATCCTCCCCGCGCGAGCAGCCGACGAGCGTGGCCGCCAGCGTGCAGGCGAGCACGGTCATGGTGGCGACACGCCGACGGGCGGGAGGGTACGCGGGCACGGGAGGTTCCTTCCGGTCGGGACTGGGACAGATCATGCCTGATCGTCGCCATCCTCGGTCGGCCGGCCCACCCCGCGCTGTCGTGGATCCGTCGCCGACGCTTGTCGATCAAGGCGTTCCCCGGCTAGGTACCGCCGGCGAGAGGGCCTACGCTTGGCCGTACGGACACCCACAGCGTGGTGGGTGGAGGGGAGTGGGAGCCGATGCAACCGGGGCCCGTGGTCGAGCCTGGGGCCAGTGTCGACACGCTTCTCGACGAAACGTCCTCCGCGACCTTCGACGACGCCGAGGACAGCGACCTGGACGAAGCCGTTCCCAACGCCGAGCGTCTGATAGCCGAGGCCGTCCAGCTGGCCGCGCAGAAGGACGGCGGCGACCCGCAGCTGCCCGACCTGGTCGGCCACTACTGGCGGCTGGCGCCGGACGAGGAGCTGGTGGGCAGCGCCCCGGAGGATCTCGTCGCCGCCACCGTCGCCCACCGGGCGCTCGCGGAGCAGCGCCTGCCCGGCGAGCTCAAGCTGCGGATCACGACGCCGCCCGAGGGCACCCACACCGCCCTGGAGATCGTCACCGACGACATGCCGTTCCTGGTGGACTCGGTGACCGGCGCGCTCAACGCCCGCGGCATCGACATCCAGCAGCTGGTGCACCCCCAGGTCGTGGTGCGCCGGGAGGTGCTGGGCCGGCTCGTGGAGCTGCGCCCCGGGGTGGAGCCGGAGGACGCGCGCCCCGGCGACCTCGTCGAGAGCTGGATGCGCCTGAAGATCGACCGGGTGCACGGCGAGGCCGAGGTCGAGGAGCTGCGCCGGGACCTGCAGCGGGTGCTCACGGACGTGCGCGAGGCGGTCGAGGACTGGTCGCGGATGCGCACCCGAGCCCTGGCGCTCGCCGACGAGCTGGCCAGCGCCGACCTGCCGGTGCCCGACAAGGACATCACCGACTCCGTCGAGCTGCTGCGCTGGCTGGCCGACGACCACTTCACGTTCCTCGGTTACCGGGAGTACGACCTGGTGACCGGTGACGACGGGCAGCTGATGCTGCGCGCGAAGCTGGGCACGGGCCTGGGCATCCTGCGCCAGGACCGGACCACGCCACGGATGCTGTCGACGCTGCCCCCCGAGGCGTACGCCCAGGTACTGGAGAAGCGGCTGCTGATCATCACGAAGGCGAACTCCCGCTCCACGGTCCACCGCAACTCGTACCTGGACTACATCGGCTTCAAGGTCTTCGACGCCGACGGCAACGTCGTGGGGGAGAAGCGGTTCCTCGGGCTGTTCTCCAGCGCGGCGTACCGGACCTCGGTGCGCGATCTGCCCGTGGTGCGCCGCAAGGTGGCGGAGGTGATCGAGCGCTCCGGGCTGTCCCCGCGCAGTCACTCCGGCAAGGACCTGATCGAGATCCTGGAGAGCTACCCCCGCGACGAGCTGTTCCAGATCAAGACGGACGACCTGTACCGGTCGGTGATCGGCGTGCTGCGCATGGCCGGCCGCCGGCAGCTGCGGCTGTTCCTGCGCCGCGACGGGTTCGGCCGCTTCATCTCCTGCCTGATCTACCTGCCGCGGGACCGGTTCACCACGCAGAACCGGCTGAAGATCCAGGAGATCCTGCTGCGCGAGCTGAACGGCATCGGGGTCGACTACACCACCCGGGTCAGCGAGTCCATGCTCGCGCGCCTGCACTACATCGTGCGCACCGATCCCGCGAACCCGCCCGGCTACGTGGATCCCGACGCGCTGGCGGAGAAGCTCGCCGACGCCACCCGGCTGTGGGACGACGACTTCCGGCTCCTGCTCGAGCGCAAGCTCGGCGAGGAGCAGGCCAAGGCGCTGGTCGCCCGGTACGGCGAGGCGCTGCCGCCGGCCTACAAGGAGGAGCACACGCCGTACGAGGCGGCCAAGGACCTGGCCAAGCTGGAGCTGCTGGAGGAGCCCGGCCAGCTCGCGATGCACCTGTTCCGCCGCCGCGAGGACGACTCGAACGTGCGGTTCAAGGTCTACCGGTACGGCGAGCCGATGCTGCTGTCCGCGGTGCTGCCGGTGCTGCACTCGCTCGGCGTGCAGGTCACCGACGAGCGGCCGTACGAGATCCGCCGCGCCGACGCGACCATCTACCTCTACGACTTCGGCCTGTCCCTGCCCGACGGCACGCTGATCACCAGCGAGGTGCGCCCGCACGTGGAGAACGCGTTCTCCGCCGCGTGGCGGGGCGAGGCCGAGGTGGACGGCTTCAACGAACTCGTCGTGCGCGCCGGGCTCACCTGGCGGCAGGTGGTCGTGCTGCGCGCGTACGCGAAGTACCTGCGGCAGGCCGGCACCATCTACTCGCAGGACTACATGGAGCAGACGTTCCGGGCCTACCCGGGGATCGCCGCGCTGCTCGTGGCGCTCTTCGAGACCCGGTTCGACCCGCGACTGCCACTCTCCGACGCCGACCGCGCGCGTCAGAGCGAGGAGCTCGTCGCGGCGATCAATCGTCAACTGGACGCGGTGACCAGCCTCGACCAGGACCGCATCCTGCGCGCGTACCTGACGTTGGTGCGGGCGACCCTGCGCACCTCGTTCTTCCAGCGCGGCCCGGACGGGCGGCCCAAGTCGTACACGGCCTTCAAGCTCAACCCGCAGCTCATCCCGGACCTGCCCGACCCCCGGCCGCAGTACGAGATCTTCGTCTACTCGCCCCGGTTCGAGGGCGTGCACCTGCGCTTCGGTCAGGTGGCGCGCGGCGGGCTGCGCTGGTCGGACCGGCGGGAGGACTTCCGCACGGAGATCCTGGGGCTGGTCAAGGCCCAGACGGTGAAGAACGCCGTGATCGTGCCGGCGGGCGCGAAGGGTGGGTTCGTGCTCAAGCGGTCGCCGGGAGACCGCGACGAGGCGGTCGCCTGCTACCGCATGTTCATCTCCGCGATGCTCGACGTGACCGACAACCTCGTCGGCGGCAAGGTCGTGCCGCCCCCGGACGTCGTGCGTCACGACGGCGACGACCCGTACCTGGTGGTGGCCGCGGACAAGGGCACCGCCACCTTCTCCGACATCGCCAACGAGATCTCGACGGCGTACGGCTTCTGGCTCGGCGACGCGTTCGCGTCGGGCGGCTCGGCCGGCTACGACCACAAGAAGATGGGCATCACGGCCCGCGGCGCGTGGGAGTCGGTCAAGCGGCACTTCCGCGAGCTGGGCGTGGACACCCAGACCCAGGACTTCACGGTCGTCGGGATCGGCGACATGTCCGGCGACGTGTTCGGTAACGGGATGCTGCGCTCCAGGCACATCCGGTTGGTGGCCGCCTTCGACCACCGGCACATCTTCATCGACCCGAACCCGGACGCCGCGGCGTCGTACGAGGAGCGCAAGCGGCTGTTTGAGCTGCCCCGCTCGTCGTGGGACGACTACGACCGTTCGCTGATCTCGCCGGGCGGCGGTGTGTGGCCGCGAACGGCGAAGAAGATCCCGGTCTCGCCCGAGGCGCGGGCCGCGCTGGGCATCCCGGGGCCGGACGACGGGTCGGCGGTGGAGATGTCCCCGCAGGAGCTGATCAAGGCGATCCTGCAGGCCCCGGTCGACCTGCTCTACAACGGCGGGATCGGCACCTACGTCAAGGCCTCGACCGAGTCGCACGCGGAGTGCGGGGACAAGGCGAACGACGCGGTGCGGGTCAACGGCGACCAGTTGCGCTGCAAGGTGGTCGGCGAGGGCGGCAACCTCGGGTTCACCCAGCGGGGTCGCATCGAGTACGCGACCAGGGGCGGCCCGGACAAAACCGGCGGTCTGATCAACGCCGACTTCATCGACAACTCGGCCGGCGTCGACTGCTCCGACCACGAGGTCAACATCAAGATCCTGCTGGGCGGGGCGGTCCAGGACGGCGAACTGACCCCGGACGGGCGCGACGCGCTGCTCGCCGAGATGGCCGACGAGGTCGCGGACCTGGTGCTGCGGGACAACTACGACCAGGCCCGGGCGCTCGGCACCGCGCGGGCACAGGCCCGCCTGCTGCTGCCCGTGCACCGCCGCATGATCAGCGACCTGGAGCGGTCCGGTCGGGTCGACCGCGCGCTCGAGGCGCTGCCAAGCGACGAGGAGCTGGCGGCGCGCGGGCAGGCCGGGGCGGGTCTGACCACGCCGGAGCTGGCCGTGCTGATGGCCTACGCGAAGATCGTGCTCAAGGAGGAGATCGTCGCCTCGTCGCTGCCGGACGACCCGTGGACCCGGGAGGTGCTGCGCGAGTACTTCCCGAGTCCGCTGCGCGAGCGTTTCGCCGACCGGATGGCCGACCACCCGCTGCGCCGCGAGATCGTCACCACCGCTCTGGTCAACGAGGCGGTGAACCGCGGCGGGATCTCGTTCGTCTACCGGGCCGTCGAGGAGACCGGGGCGGCGCCCGAGGACGTGCTGCGCGCGTACGTGATCGCCCGCGAGGTGTTCGGCCTGCGTGAGCTGTGGGACGCCGTCCGCGCGCTGGACAACCGGGTGGACACCGCCGCGCAGGTCGCGGTGTACCTGGGGGCGCGGCGCCTGCTCGACCGGCTGGTGCGGTGGCTGCTGCAGAACCGGCGGGCTCCGCTGGACGTGGAGGGCGAGATCCGCCGCCTGCGTCCCGGGGTGTCCCGGCTGCTGCCCGAGGTGGACACGCTGTTCCGTGGCCGGGAGCGCGAGGGTGTGCGCGGGTACGCGGACAAGCTCGTCTCGCTCGGCATTCCGCGCGACCTGGCGGACTGGACGACCCGGGTGGTGTACGGCTTCGGGCTGGTCGACATCGTCGAGGTCGCCCGCGCCACGGGCCGGGACGTGACCGAGGTGGCCGGTGTCTACTTTGTGCTGTCGGAGCGGTTCCGGGTCGACGACCTGCTGTCGAAGATCTCGGCGCTGCCCCGCGAGGACCGGTGGCAGACGCTGGCCCGGATGGCGCTGCGCTACGACCTCTACGCGGCGCTCGCCGCGCTGACCGGCGAGGTGCTCGCCTCGACGCCGCACACCGATGGGCCGGAGGAGCGGGTCACGGCGTGGGAGCAGGCCAATGCCGCACCGATCTCCCTGACCCGCAAGGCGATCGCGGACTTCGAGGATTCCCGCGCCGACCTGGCCGCGCTGTCCGTCCTGCTGCGGCAGGTCCGCACCCTGGTGCGGACGGCCGCCGCGAGCAGCTGACGCGTGCCCGGCAGGAAATGGCGTGGGCGGCCACCCCTGCGGTCGGGCAGGATTGCCGGGTGACGTTCCGACCGCTGGAAGCGGAGCTGCGTGACCGGTACCTGGCGCACCTCGGCATCGACGATCCCGGCCCTCCCTCCGCAGCGGCGCTTCGCGAGCTGCACCGTGCGCACCTGGACCGCGTTCCGTACGAGAACCTGGAGATTCAGCTCGGGCGGCCCACCACCGTCGACCCGGAGGAATCCGCCACGCGCATCGTCACGGGTCGGGGTGGCTACTGTTTCCACCTCAACGGCGCCTTCGGCGCGCTGCTCGCCAGCCTCGGCTACCACGTCACCCTTTTGCGGGGTGCGGCGCCCGACGCCACCGAGCAGGGCGAGTGGGGGAACCACCTCGCCCTGCTCGTGCCCGTAGACGGGACCACCTGGCTGGCCGATGTCGGCCTGGGCGACGGGTTCCGCGATCCGGTGCCGCTGCGGGCCGGCCCGGTCGAGCAGGAGCCCTTCCGCTACCGGCTCAGCCATCGGGCCGGCGCGTACTGGCGGTTCGACCACGACGAGCGGGGCAGCATCTCCGGATTCGACCTGGACGTCACCCCGAGAGGGCTGGACGCCTTCGCGCCGGTGCACGCCCGCCTGTCGACCTCGCCGGAGTCCCCGTTCGTCCGGGTGCTCGTCGTGCAGTCACGGTACGCCGATCACACGCTGACCCTGCGCGGCTGCGTGGTGAGCCGCGCCGACAAGTCAGGGGTGTCCCGATCGGAGGTCACCGACCGCAAGGAGTGGGCCGCGATCCTGGCCGATGACTTCGGGCTGCGCCTCGACGAAACCGACCTGGACCGGCTGTGGGACAAGGCCCGCGCCGCGCACGAGGCGTGGAAACGCGCGGGCGCCGACCGGGACGGCTAGCGTCAGACCGGGGACAGGCCGGGCGTCCAGGCGGCAATAGAGGGCGGCAGTTCGCGTACCCGCAAGGTTTCCGGCGGGGAGCCCACGGCCCCGTGGCGTCGGTGGTGGTGCCATTCCGGGTCAGGCGAGCCCGAGCGCCTCGGCTGCGGCGCGACCGTTGGCGTGGCTCGCCCCGTACGTGAGCAGGAAGGCCTTCGCGGCGTCGGGCCGCCAGCCGGACGGCCACCCCATCTCGACCACGATCACGGGGTGCGCCGTGGCCAGGGCCTCGATCAGGGCGCGGGCGGTCGGCTTGCGGTGCGTGTGCCGGGTGACGACGACGATCGGCCGGCCAGCCGCGGCGGTGACCAGGTCGTCCACGGTGGTCTGCTCGGCGGTGATCCGCCGGTGCTCGACGCCGCCGGGCCGGCCGGCGTCGGCCAGGTGCGGGGCGAGCCCCCACGGCACCCTGCCCTCGGCGATCGTGGACTCCACGTCGATCTGCACGACGAGCGGAGCCGCGGCCAGGTCGGTCGACCCCGTCACGCGCAGCGCGCGTCGTGCCGCGGCATACCCCAGCTCGGGGTCGCGCTCGTCGGTGCCCTCGCCGAGCGTCCAGGCGGCGAGCGCGGCGGCGCGGGCGCACGCCTCCTCCAGTCGCCCGGCGGGCAGCCGGCCGTCACGGACCGCGGCGACGATCTCCGTGGCGGTCGCCTCGACGAGGTCGGCGTCGACCACCGACCCGATGCACAACAGGTCGGCGCCGGCGGCCAGGGCGCGGACGGCGGCCCGGGGCACGCCACCCGCGGCCTTGACCGAGCCCTTCATCTCCAGCGCGTCGGTGATCGTCGTCCCGGTGAAGCCGAGTTCGTTGCGCAGCAGGTCGACCAGCGCGGCGCGGCTGAACGTCGCCGGCCCGTCGCCGGTCAGCGCCGGCACCCGGATGTGCGCGGTCATGACCGCCTTGACGTCGGCCGCGATGGCCGCGGAGAAGGGCGGCAGCTCACGTGCCCGCAGGGTGTCCAGGGCGGCGTCCACGATGGGCAGGTCGTGGTGCGAGTCGGTGTCGGTGGCGCCGTGCCCGGGGAAGTGCTTGGCGCAGGCGGCGACGCCGGCCTGCTGCAGCCCGGTCACCGCGGCCACGGCGTGCGCGGCCACCTTGACCGGGTCCGACGCGAACGAGCGGGTGCCGATGACCGGATTGTCGTGGGTGGTGTTGACGTCGACGCTCGGCGCGAGGTTGACGGTGACGCCGACCGCCGCGAGTTCGGCGCCGATCTGCCGGTAGACGCGCCGGGTGAGCGACACGTCGTCGACCGCGCCGAGCGCGGCGTTGCCCGGGTAGGGGCTGCCGGTGGCGTGCGCGAGCCGGGTGACGTCCCCACCCTCCTCGTCGATGGCGACCAGCACGTCGGGGCGCGCGTCACGCAGCCGGGCGGTCAGCGCGGCGAGCTGGGCCGGGTCGGCGACGTTGGAGCCGAACAGGACGTACCCGGCCAGGCCCTGCTCGACGAACGCGACCGCCCACCCGGGCGGCGTGTGCCCGGGAAACGCGGCGAGCAGCGTGCCCAGCGCGAGTCGGCGAAGCTGCGGATCGGTGTGCACGAGCGCCTCCTGTCCTTCGCCACCGTCGCGAACCCTCCCGCCGACCGGTCGGTTCGCCGGGACCCGGTCGTCGAGCGGTCGACGCTATCCTGCCCGAATGACCGCATCCCCTGTGGCCCCCCGGTCCGACGGTTCCGGTGACGCGACCGCCTCGGTCGGCCCCGCGGTTCTGCCGCCGACCGCGGCGGACTTCCTGGCGAGCAACCGGGGCGGGGGACTGTTCAGTGAGACCGTGAACCAGCGTCTCGGGGCATACCTCGCCCTCGTCGCGCACCGGTTGGGGCTGGCGCCCACGCACCTGACGCTGGCGAGCCTCGTGCTCGGGGTGGTTGCGTCGGCCGGCGTGGCCGCGGTCGCCCCGTACGCCGCGGCCGGGAACGTCGCCGAGTGGCTGGTCGGGCTGGTCGCTCTCGTCGCCTGGCACACCGCCTACAGCCTGGACTGCGCCGACGGCCAACTGGCCCGGGTGACCGGCCGGGCGAGTCCTGCCGGCGCCCGCGTCGACGTCCTCTGCGACGTGGCCGTGCACGTCGGCCTGGTCACCGCGGTCGCGGCGACGGCGGTGGCGCACGCACCGGCCACACCCGCCTGGTTCGTCGCGCTCTTCGCCGGCACCTGGATGGTCAACCTGGTGACGTCGGTGCTCGCCCACGGCTCCGCGGCCGCCAGTCTGATCGGGTCCGCCTCTCTGCCGGTGCGCGTCGTGAAGCTCACCCGGGACTTCGGCGCGCTGCTCACCGCGTACGCTCTGGTGATCGCGATCTTTCCACAGTGGACTGTGTGGGCGATGGTCGGGTCGACCGGGGTAAACGGGGCATTCCTGGCGTTGAGCATCGCGCAGGCCGCACGCGCCGGCCTGCGCCGCACCACGCCCTGAGCGCGTCGCCAGGGTGCCCGTAGCCCGCGAGCAGGTCAACATGCCACACTGGCCCTTCGTGCCGCGGACGATCTCACAACCACCTCCCGGGGAGCAGGACCATAACGTGACGGAACCGACGAATAGCCTCGCCGACGGCGGGTCAACGGGGCGCAGCAAGGTCGCTTTCATCACCGGCATCACCGGGCAGGACGGCTCATATCTGGCCGAACTGCTTCTGTCCAAGGGCTACGAGGTGCACGGCATCATCCGCCGGGCTTCCATGTTCAACACCCATCGCCTCGACGGCATCTACCAGGATCCGCACGAAAGCCACCGCCGGCTCTTCCTCCACTACGGCGACGTCACCGACTCCAGTTGCCTGGTCAACCTGGTCCGCGACATCCGCCCCGACGAGGTCTACCACCTCGCGGCCCAGAGCCACGTGATGGTGAGCTTCGAGATTCCGGAGTACACCGGCCAGGCCACGGCCCTGGGCACCATCCGCCTGCTCGAGGCCATCCGGGCCTCGGGCATCAACACCCGCTTCTACCAGGCCTCCACCTCCGAGCTGTTCGGCTCGGCCCCACCGCCGCACAACGAGCAGACCCCGTTCCAGCCATGCAGCCCGTACGGCGTGGCGAAGCTGTACGCGTACTGGTCGACGGTCAACTACCGCAACGCGTACGGCATGCACTGCTCCAACGGGATCCTGTTCAACCACGAGTCGGAGCGTCGCGGCGAGACCTTCGTGACGCGCAAGATTACCCGGGCGGTGGCCCGGATCAAGGCCGGCCTGCAGGACGTGCTCTACCTGGGCAACCTCGACGCGGTGCGGGACTGGGGCTACGCCCCCGAGTACGTCGAGGGGATGTGGCTGATGCTCCAGCAGGACGTTCCGGACGACTACGTGCTGGCCACCGGCAAGGCGGCGACGGTGCGGGAGTTCTGCGAGGTGTCGTTCGCGCACGCCGGTCTGGACTGGGAGCGCTACGTGCGCGTCGATCCGCGGTACGTGCGGCCGGCCGAGGTGCACGCCCTGATCGGCGACGCGACCAAGGCCCGCGAGAAGTTGGGCTGGGAAGCGAAGACCGACTGGCGCGAGGTCGCGAAGATCATGGTGGAGGCCGACATCGCGCTGCTCGACGACGAACTGTCCGGCCGGGCCGTACGCATCGACCGTTAGCGTGCGGTCAGCGCCGCGCGGCCGGTGGCTCCGGGGCCACGTCGCGGTAGACCGCGAGCAGCGCAGCCAGACCCGCCGCCGGGCTGAACCACCGTTCGTACCGGCGCCGCGCCACCGCGGCGAGCGCGGCGGCCTCGGCTCGGGCGCGGGGGAGGGCCGCGGCGAGCGCGTCCGGCGCGGGTGCCACCACCCAGCCGGCGGCCTGCCCCGGCTCGTCAGCGCCGATCAGCCACGGCAGGCCGCCGTTCGCGGTGGCGAGCACCGGCCGACCGTTCGCCAGCGCCTCGATGAGCGCCATCGGGCACACCTCCGGGCACGTTGACGGGACCACCACGACGGCGGCGCGGCGCATGCTCTCGGTGACCCCGGCCGGGTCCAGGCGGCCGAGGTAGGCCACGTCGGTGCGGGCCGCCGCGGCGGCCTCGACCGCCGGGCGCAACGGACCGTCGCCGGCTATCGACAGCCGACCCAGGGTCCCGTCGGGGTGCCGGGACCACGCGTCGAGCAGAAGCGTCACGCCCTTCTCGGCGGAGAGCCGACCGGCGAAGAGGAACCCGTCCCCGGCCACCGCGTGCCGACCCGGGTCCGCGACCACGTTCGGCCTGACCACCACCCGGTCGTCGGGCACGCCGAGCGTGGCCAGGTGCCGGCCGAGGGTCGGGTTGAGGGCGAGGAAGCGGTCCACCCGACGCCACGTGCCCCGGTGGGCGGCGAGCGCCGTGGCCATCACCACGCTCTGCGCCCGCGATCCGCGGTAGCAGGCGTGCCGCACGGCCGGCGCCGCCCAGGCCCGGCCCACGCAGTCCTGGCACGGCCGCCCCTGCCGGGAGAACACCCCGGACACGCACACGTGCCGGAAGTTGTGCACCGTCTGCACGACCGGCACGCCGTGCGCGTGCGCGGTGCGCACCACCCACGGAGACAACAGCGGGTAGGGATTGTGCAGGTGCAGAACGTCGGGTCGTTCGGACGCCAGCAGCGCGGCCAGGTCGCGCTGCGCGCGTGGGGCGTAGATCGGGGACATGGGCAGCAGCGCCCGCTGCGCCAGGGGCAAGGCCGGGATCTCGTCCGAACTGCGCAGAAACGGCACGACCTCGACGCCGGCGTCGGCGAGCATCCGCATCTCGGCATCGACCACGGTGTTCTCGCCGGATGGCTGGCCCGAGGTGTACCTGTTGTGCGCTACGACGATCTTCACGCCGCCCGTTTCCTCCACCGACGACTAGTCTGAACCACGCTACCCACCGACCAATCCAGGAGACACCGTGCCCTCGTCCCCGTACCGCCACGACCTGCCCCGCGACGCCACCGTCTACATCGCCGGCCACCGCGGCCTGGTCGGCTCGGCGGTCTGGCGTTACTTCGAGGCCCAAGGCTTCACCAACCTGGTCGGGCGGAGCTCGTCCGAGCTCGACCTGCGGGACCGGGAGGCGACCAGGCGGTTCTTCGCCGAGGTCCGCCCGGCGTACGTCATCGACGCCGCGGCCAGGGTCGGCGGAATCCTCGCCAACGCCACCTACCCGGCGGAGTTCCTCTCCGACAACCTGCGCATCCAGGTCAACCTGCTCGACGCCGCACGCGAGTTCGGGGTGGTCCGGCTGCTCTTCCTCGGCTCCAGCTGCATCTACCCGAAGCACGCGCCGCAGCCGATCAGGGAGGACGCGCTGCTCACCGGCCCGCTGGAGCCGACCAACGAGGCGTACGCGATTGCGAAGATCGCCGGCGTGCTGCACGTGCAGGCCCTGCGCCGCGAGTACGGCTGCTCGTTCATCTCCGCGATGCCGACGAACCTCTACGGTCCGGGCGACAACTTCGACCCGGAGACGTCACACGTGCTGCCGGCGCTGATCCGGCGGATGCACGAGGCGGTGGAGCGCGGCGACGACACGTTCGTCGTGTGGGGGTCCGGCACGCCGCGGCGGGAGTTCCTGCACACCGACGACCTGGCGGCGGCGTGCCTGACGCTGCTGGAACGGTACGACGGGGAGGCACCGGTCAACGTCGGCACGGGAACGGACGTGACGATTCGGGAGCTCGCGACGATGGTCGCCGAGGTGGTCGGGTTCCGCGGCGAACTGGTCTTCGACACCACCAAGCCGGACGGCACGCCACGCAAGCTGCTCGACGTGTCGCGGATCCGGGCCCTCGGCTGGACACCGCGGATCGAGCTGCGCGAGGGCATCAAACAGACTTATGCCTGGTTTCTCGCCAACCGCGCCACGACATGTCCGTGAACCGACCATCCGTTTGATTCCTCGGTATCTTTACGCCGGGTAAGCTCTGCGCCGGTATGCACGAGGAGGCGAACGCCGCCGCGGGCAGCTTCGTCTGCAGCGGCGTGAGGATCGACGACGTCGGCCCGGAGGAAGCGGTGGAGATCCTCCGGCGGTCGCGCTATGGCGTCGCCCGCCGCACACACCTCTGCAACGCCTACACCCTGTCGCTCGCGGTGCGAGACCCCAGCTACCGCCGGCTGCTCAACGAGAGCGACCTCAACTTCGCCGACGGTCACTACGTGGCGCTCGTCGGCCGGCGCCGCGGAACCGTGGCGATGAAAAGGCGGGTGTACGGCCCGGACCTGATGCTCAACACGATGGACCGCGGACGCGCCGACGGCCTGCGGCACTACCTGTACGGCGCCACGCCGGAGACCGTGACCAGGCTCGCCGAACGCCTGCGGGAACGGTTCCCGGGCGTGCAGATCGTCGCGGTGGAGTCGCCGCCGTTCCGGCCGCTGACCCTCGACGAGGAGAAGGCTCTCTTCGAGCGGGTGGAGGCCGCCCGCCCGGACATCTTCTGGGTCGGGCTCGGCACGCCACGCCAGGATCTCTTCGTGGCGCGGTACGCGGAACGGCTGGCGTGTACGACCGTCCCGGTCGGCGCCGCCTTCGACTTCCACGCCGGCACCAAGCCGATCGCACCGAAATTCGCCCAGCGTATGGGGTTCGAGTGGCTGTTCCGCCTGCTGACCGAGCCGGTACGGCTGTGGCGGCGGTACCTGTTCGGCATCCCCGTCTTCCTGTACGGCGTGTTCGCCGACCGTTGGCGGAAGTGGGGCGACGGGGAGCCGATGCACGCGGGCCGTTCCTAGCGAGGGGAGAAGAGCCGCTGTCCACGTCCGGCATTCCGCAACGCCTCCTGCCCAAGGGCCGGTGGCGGGTACGGGTGCGCCGCCGACTGCGCTGGGCGAAGGCCCAGTGGCTGCACAGATTCCCACCGCAGGTGCCCGCATGGACGGGGCCCGTCGCCGAAGCCCCGTCACCGTCGGCCGTGTTCGAGGACCGCGAGGACGGTGTACGGATCACCGTCGAGTCGGTCGGGTGGCTGCGCAGGCACGTCGCCACGGCGCCGCCGACGAATGTGCGGCATCTCGAGCTGGTGGTGGAGGACTGGCGTGCGCCCTGGCCCGGCTGGTCCGGGCGGCTGGGGCCGCTGCCTGGACTGCTGCGGCACGAGGTGTGCCTGCCCGAGCGCGCCGTCGGCCGGGCCATCGTGCGGGTCGCGCTCGCGGCCCCGGTGCGGCTGGACCGAATGGTGGCGGCCGTGCTGCCCGTCCTCGCGCCGTGCCATCCGTTGCCGGCGCCCATCCGCGCCGACGTGGCGTCGGACGCCACACCGCCGTGGTTGTGGTCGGAGGCGAGCCCGGGGCGGCCGGTCGAGGTGGGGCCGAAGGGCAAGGTGGTCCGGGCGTACGACGTGCGGGTGGCGGCGCCGACCGAGGCCGGGGGAACCTCGTCCCCTGCGGTCGTGACGGGCTCGCCGTACGGCGTGACCGGGGCCGATGGCACGCCGACCGTGGTGGTCGACGCGGCCACGGCCAACCCCTGTGGGCGGCAGCGGTACGGCCCGGAGCTGGCCGTGGGCCGGATGTGCCTGGTCGCCGCGCCGGGGGGCGTCTGGTGGCAGATCACGCGGGCCGCCGATGATCCGACCCTTGTGGTCGCTGGCCGCGTGGGCGACCCGCTCGACGAGCGCCAGCGGGAAGCACTCGCCCGGCTCCGAGGGGTCGAGGTGGCCGACCTTCCGGCCGACGCTGCGCCCGCGGCGGCCGCGGCCGCGGTCGCCGCACTCGCCGCGACCGGTGTCGTCGTGCACGCGCCGGGGCTGACCGATGCCGCAACAGCCCTACTCGCCCCGGAGCTCGCCGCCTTTGTCCGCAAGCCGCTGCCCGGGCCCGACGCGGACCCGCTGGAGTGGGAGCTTCGCGGCGTCGCCCAGCGCCGGGCCGCGCTTCGCCACCACGCCGTCGCCTTCGCCTGGCCGCGAGCGCTCTCCGGCGGATACCCCGCGTTGGGCAGCCCACCCGCCGTGACCGCCCTGCTCGTCAGCAAGCGGCCGCAGATGGTCATGGCCGCGGTGGCGGCGCTCGCGGCACAGACCTACCCGGCGCTGGAGGTGGTCGTCGGCCTGCACGGCTGTGACCTGCCGGCCGCCGACCAGGCACGCCTCGCCGAGCACGACGTGCCGGTCCAGGTGGTACCGATCTCCGCACAGCTCAACCTCGGCGAGGCGCTGGCCGAGGTGACCCGGCGGGCGCGCGGCAGTCTGATCACCAAGGTCGACGATGACGACAGGTACGGTCCCGAGCACATCTGGGATCTCGTCCTCGCCCGCTCGTACTCGGGTGCGACGGTGGCCGGCAAGGGCGCCGAGTTCGTCTATCTCCAGTCGCGTGACCTGACCGTACGCCGATACATGGGCAGCGAGCACTACACGGACGTGGTGGCCGGCGGCGCGATGCTGCTGTCCCGGGGCGACCTGGAGGATGTCGGCGGCTGGCGGCCGGTACCCCGATCCGTGGACCGGGCGCTGCTCGACCGGGTGCTGCACGCGGGCGGTCTGGTGTACCGCACGCACGGGTTCGGCTTCATCTACACCCGCCATGAGCACGGCCACACCTGGGACCCGGGCGTCGACTACTTCCTCCAGGACCCGCGCGCGGCCTGGCGTGGTCTGCCCTCGTACGAGGAGTTCGGTGTCGCATGAGCCAGGACGTGCCCCGGGTCGTACGCAACGACTGGTCGCAACTGACCGTGCCGGATCTCGGCCGCTGGCGCCCGACGTTGACGGTGAGCGTCGTGATTCCGGCGTACAACTGTCAGCCGAGTCTGGACCTGACGCTCGCGTCGCTGACCGCGCAGACGTACCCGGCCGACCTGCTCGAGGTCGTCGTGGTCGACGACGGCTCCGAGCCGCCGCTGGAGCTGCCGAAGATCCGCCCGGAGAACTGTCGGTTGCTTCGCGTGCCTGATGTTTCCTCGGACTGGGGCATCGCGAACGCCACGAACATCGGGGTGCTGCACAGCAGCGGCCAGGTGATCCACCGCTTGGATGCCGACATGGTGGTGTTCCCCGAGCACATCGAGGCCCTGGCCCGCTGGCAGCACCAGGCACCGTACGTCGTTTCCCTCGGCGCCAAGCGATTCGTCGACGTGACACCTGACGCCGCGTCCTGGCCCACGCCTGACGAGGTCGCGGCGGCCGGCGAGGACGGGCGCGTCGAGCAGTTGTTCGACACGGCCGCGACTGAACCACATGGCTACATCGACAAGCTGATACGCGAGACCGATCAACTGCGGGCGGGTGACCATCTGATCTTCCGTGCTCACGTCGGCGCGACCGTTGCTTTGCGGCGTGAGCTGTACGACGTAGCTGGCGGCTTCGATGCCCGGCTGCGGCGTGGCTCGGACACCGAGTTCGGCTACCGGCTCGCGCAGGCCGGCGCGGTGTTCGTGCCCGAGCCGTCCGCCCGCAGTTGGCATCTCGGGCGGTCGACGATGATGCGCCAGGCGCAGGCGCTGCAGCGCTACAGCAGGCCCTTCCTGGCCGATCTGATGCCGCATCCGCGCTGGTTGCGCAAGGCTGGTGGTTCGGCGTGGGCGGTGCCCCTGGTCACGGTGGTTATGCACGTCGATGGGCAGCCGTTGGAGGTGGTCAGGGCGGGCGTGGACGCCCTCCTGCGCAGTGACGAGACGGATCTGCGTGTGTTACTGGTCGGCCCGTGGGAGACCGTTCGCGACGAGCGTGGACCGCTGCTCGACGATCCCGTTCTCGAGTTGAGGCTGATCGCGGCCACCTACCGATCCGATCCTCGGGTCCGGCTGGTCGATCGTGCCCCGGATTCTGCTTTCCCCTCCCCGTATCTGCTCACCGTCCCGGTGACGGCGGGCGTGGCGCCCACCGCGATCCGATACCTCATCGATACGGCCGACCGGCATCAGGCCGGTCTGGTGCGAGTGCCGTTACATGACCGTGACGGCGTGTCGGTCGAGCTGTGGCGGACGGCCGCGCTCGGGCGGGCGCGGTGGGTTCGCGGTGAAGGGGAACTGCTCGCCGACGTGGTGGCCGAAACCCACGGCTCGCTGACGCTGTCGGCGGCCGATGTGGGTGTGGTCGACCTGTCCCAATTGCCGGTGAGTCGACTGGCCACGGGGATCAGAGTGGTGGCGGGCCGTAACGGCCGGTGGATGACGGGTTCGGTTGAGGTCGCCGGTCTTCGATCGCTTGCCCGCGCAGCGGCGCTGGTGGCTCGGTTGGCGGTTGAGCGGGCATGGGTTTGGGCGCGGCGGCGGTTGACCGGCGGGCGCCGATGACAGGAAGGATGGGAGGCCTTGGCAGCCGGACGTTCGCGAGGCAAACTGCCTCCGCGAGCGATCGCCCCGCGCCCGCGTGAGGCGGATGCGGCGTCGGTGGGCCGAGGGATGGCGGACGTCCGGTGCGAAGCCGCCGGTGAGCGAGGGAGCGACTGTGACCGTTGATGTGGTGATACTGGGCCTCGGGTACGTCGGGCTGCCACTTGCCCGGGAGGCCGTGCGAGCGGGCCTTCGCGTGCTTGGGTTCGATATCAACGCCGGGGTCGTGTCGGCGTTGAATGCCGGACGGTCGCACGTGGATGACCTCTCGGACGACGATGTCGCGGAGATGCTTGCCGGCGGATTCCGGGCGACAACGGACGAGACCGAGATCGCGTTGGCGGACGCTGCTGTCATCTGCGTGCCCACCCCACTCGCTGAGGACGGGGGGCCGGACCTCGGTGCGGTCATCGCGGCGACAGGAGCTGTGGCTCGTGCACTCCGGCCCGGCATGCTGGTGGTCCTCGAATCGACGACCTATCCGGGCACCACCGACGAAGTGGTCCGACCGATCCTCGAAAAGTCTGGCCTCGTCGCCGGGGTGGACTTCCACCTCGCGTTCTCGCCAGAGCGCATCGACCCGGGGAACAAGGATTTCGGTCCCCACAACACCCCGAAGGTTGTGGGCGGCCATACGCCGGCTTGCACCGAGCGGGCGGCTGAATTCTACGGCCGATTCATCAAGACCATCGTTCGGACCAAGGGCACCCGCGAGGCCGAGATGGCCAAGCTGCTGGAGAACACCTACCGCCACATCAACATCGCCTTGGTGAACGAGATGGCGAAGTTCTGCCATCAGCTGGGGATCGATTTGTGGGACGTGATCCGGGCGGCGGCCAGCAAGCCCTTCGGCTTCCAGGCCTTCTATCCGGGGCCCGGTGTCGGCGGCCACTGCATCCCGATCGATCCCAACTACCTCAGCTACAACGTTCGGGCCAAGCTCGGCTACCCGTCACGGTTCGTGGAGCTCGCGCAGGAGATCAATGCGACCATGCCGGCGTACGTCGCGCACAGGGCCCAGAACATCCTCAACGACGCCGGCATGGCCACCAACGGAGCGAAGATCCTGCTGCTCGGCGTGACCTACAAGCCCAACATCGCCGACCAGCGGGAGTCGCCCGCAGTTCCACTCGCGCAACGGCTCGCCTCGCTCGGGGCGATGCTCAGCTTCCACGATCCCTACGTGACGAAGTGGGATGCCCCAGGGCTCGACGTCCAGCGCGTCGAGGATCTTGAGGCTGCGGTCGCCAGCGCTGATCTCGTCATCCTTGTGCAGAATCACCGGGAGTACGATGTCGATCGGCTCGCCAGCATAGCTGCACGCTTCTTCGACACTCGTGGAGTCACGACAGTGCTGAACGCATATCGACTGTAACGGGCCTGCAACCGTGGGCGCCCGGATCACGTGGTACAGGGCGCATAACGGTTGCAGGTTCGGAGGACTGTGTGCGAGGTGTCGGAGGACTCTGTGCGTCCTCAGACAAACGCCCACATCCGATCACGCGGAGTCGGGTGTCGATCTATGTCACGATCACTGTACGATGCTGCGGTTCTTTAGTAGCACCTGCTGGCGTTCAGCCGCTTCAACCCGTTCGGCTTCCACCGCCGCAAGGACACGTTTCTGTAGAAACTCCACCCGTTCAAACAGCGCGAGGATGTCTTCGGTAACAGGTGCGGTAGAGGCGCGCCCCCGCTGCTGACTGAGCAGCTTCTTCTCGTTCGCACGAATACGGCCGATATCGCGCAAAGCGAACACCATGCGGGACTGCAGCAATACGACCTGTAGCGTCAAATGCAGAAGTAACACAGCTACGGGGACGATGCCGAGTTCGGGTCGTGGCGTGAAGACTAGTGCTATTGCGGCGGCGGCAAGCATGCCCGAACCGCTGAGTGCGATCAATTGCTTGATTCCCAGCCGCCGCAACTTGAGCATTGCGGATTTCATGGTCGAGCTCCTCGATCTTGATTTCGACGGTCGTTCACCAATGTCGTCAGCAGAACGTCATACCAGCATGCCAGTCATGGGATCCCGCTTTGTGGGAGGGTCTATGTCTTCTATGCGTTTGAGCAACTCGAGGTAGTTTTCGTAGCTGAAGTGATCTCGAACGTACCTCACACCACGTTCACTCCGTTCGCGGTAGCGCTCAAGATCGGCGTAATAGTATTCGATCACCTTCCGGACTTCATGGCTCTTACAATATACGGCACCGTCTCCGAATGTCTCTTCGAAATGTTCGGGGAGTATCACGACACACCCTGCGGCCATCGCCTCAAGAATTGCCCGGCCGAATGATTCGACCAGAACCGGGTGGTGAAAATAGACCCAGAAATCTAGCTGGTGAAGGAATGTCTTGACCGGAAGTTCGTCGTACTCGAAACTTGTCCAGTTCTTCGGGAGCCTCTTCGCGCCCAGGACCTTCAGCGCAGTACTCGCACCGCCCATGATGCGAATATCGATGGCCGGATCATCCGGATACACCTCGAGCATGGCTGATCGCGTCTCGGGCCACTTCGTGTAGTGATCGCGTGAATGACGTCCCACTACCGGAATATCGCTGCGGAAACGCCTCCTTGGAAGATACCAATCATCGACGTTCAGGATGCATGGCATGTTGAAGTCAGCGATTTCTTCGGGCGCCAAGAGGCCCTCGCGTACCAGTTCCCGACGCGTCTGCGGTCCTTCAGGGACCCACAGCGGCTTCACGCCGAAGAGTCGTTCGGCGTTGGCTGAGCATATTGTCGATACGTAGCGCCAGTCGCTGCCGTCGCGCTCCATCGGTGCCTGATTGGCTAGAATGATCACCCTCTTCGGGGTGACATTCATCGGCCTTTCCGCCACGAACTGCAAGACCGATGGGTATCGGATGATCAACAGTGACGTCTCAGTGGGATCTGTCGGGATAACTCGGTCAACAACACCGTTGTTGATGAGTTCCTGAATTGGACCGCACAAGGGGCGTACGGCCGGAGACATGTAGCGGAAAGTCTCTAACTGCAAGACGCCGACACTGTGACCGCGGCTCTTAACAGCCTTGATTTCTTCGATGATCGCCTTAGCCGGGGCCCCGTACGGACGCCAGTCTGTCGCGAAGATGTAGTCGTAATACTTCGGCTCAGGCCGAGCCGGCCCGTTCGTGAGCAGGTGCGGCGCGGCTGGCAGCTTCGTCAGGTTGTTGTCCCGCGGCATGTACGGGCTAGCCTCGCCTGCCCGGATCCGACTGTGCCAGTACACTTGGGCCGACATGTACGCCTCGCGGGCTGGGTGCATCCAGCCGCCGGTGCCGAAGTCGCTGCGTGATAATGAGCCCGCACTCTGCCTAATCAGCTTGAAGGCGGGTGTCTTTTCGTGCAAACAAGCTGCTTCGCCAAAGGCGGCCCTAAGTCTTCCCAGATATTCACCGTCAGCAGATTTCCGAATCGCATGGAAATAGCCAACCCGTGCCTTGACCTCCTTGACCCTCAGCATCGTGGTAGGCATGCTGATGTCAACTACGGGCCGTCCAACTCGGTTGATTGTCAAGTCGTCGTTGATTTTCAGACCATTGGTTGTCGTAACAACGAGACTTGGATTGGCCAGCATAAGGGATAGCTGATATTCAATTCGATTCGGGTGGCACCAGTCATCAGAATCCTGGAATGTGAGGAACTCGCCCTGCGCCAGGTCTAGCGCTATGTTTCGCGCCACATAGGTGCCGCAGTTCGTGGGTAGTTGAATCAATCGGATTCGGTCATCGAGCTTCTCGCACTCACGGAGGATGCCCGTATATTCGACGGGCGAACCGTCGTCGATCAGAAGGATCTCAAGGTTGCGCCACGATTGGGCGATAATAGATCTTACTGCGGTGAAGAGGCCTTTGCCCGGTTTGAAGCATGTGATTGCCACGGACACCTTGGTGGCGTCCTGGCAGTAACTGAGCGGGCGGGCGGAGAGGCGGTCGAACGGTGGCAGGTCGTCATCGTCACTGACGGAGAAGTTCGCTGCAGGCATCAGATCCTGAAGTCGCTGACACCATTCGGTCCAACCCGTTGAAATGCCATGAATGGGGTTGGCCAGATTCATCTCAAGTGTCTTGCGCACCGACAAGTACATCTTATTGTAGGTGGCCAGGAGATACCGGGTCTTTTCGAGCTGGCCAAGACCATATGCCAATTGGGCGTGTAGGTTTTGATGCGCGACCGGCATCCTACTCGGACCAAAGGCATCCAGAATTAGGTCGTAGAGTCTCAACGCGTGCCGCATATCGTTGGGCAATACATCCTGCAACGCGAGGATTCGCGCCAACGTAGCCAGCCGCGCAGGGTCCACCTCGTCCTTGGTGATACCCGCCTTCTGAAACGATCCACACTCAGCGAGCTGGATGAGATCCTTCAGGCCTCCTTTGTCTCCGAGAATGTAGCGGGCGACCAAATGACGCGCCTCAAGCGAACGATGGCGAATGATGGTGTTGCCCAGCGATGCGGGATCACGCCGTGAATAGATCGTCAGGTAATCGTCCAGCAACTGTGCTGGATACGGGTTTGGAATATCTTCGACTGTCATGGCACCCCGATCTCGGCGAGGCTGTTGACTATAGGTCCCGGTACCGCCGTCTGCGACTGCTGCGCGCGATGCTCTAGCACGGACTCTTTTGCCTGTCGGGATCGAACATCGGCCCGCCATGACGGGCGGGCATCTGCGGCGCCGGCGGGGGGCGAATCCTTTATCGGCCGTAGCGTTTGCACAGATGTGGATCCTTTGTATCAGCGCCGCTGACCGGCGGAGGGCGTGGGGGGTCGGGCGACGACCGTCGGACGGTCCTACCGCCTCATGGTGATTGCCTACCAATCGGCGTAGGGAGGATAACCGGCACCGCCTGCCGATCCGCAAGCACCCGCGTAGCTACGGCCAGCGTTGGGGCTCTTCGCCACTTCAGTCGACCGCCTGATGGATGCTCCCTGTAGCCGCGCTCGGATGGCAGCTACGCCAGGCCATGGCTCAACTTTCGGTTGTTGTCTATGGCGCGAAATACGCGTCTGGCCTGTTTGACCAGTTTGTGATCGGGCTGAGGCCTCGGTTCGGGGTGTATGGACTGTTAGGTCTGAGTTGTCAGCGCACCTGATTTCTGACCATCGTGTTCCTGCTGAACTTTGACCATGCCGTTTTGTAGATCTTTAATCGGTGGTTTTGCGGCTGCGGAACGCTACTAAGGTCGCGGTCCTAGGGTCGGTAGCTGTCAACCTCGAGCACATGACCTCGGCATGGTGGACGAGGCGGTGGATCATGGCTGCGGCTACGACGTCGTGTCCGGAAGACCTCGCCCCGCTGGCCGAAGTCGAGGTGACGATCGCGAAGCTCGTTCATCGGGGTTGAAGGCGAGCCCAGGTGCTCTATCGAGTCAGCCGGGTTCACGTATCAAACCAAGCTGCGGGGACATTCTGCACCAAATGCGTCGAAACGTGGGTGATTGACGTCTATGGGCAAAGGCCTAGGTTGGGCGCGAGTAGGAGAGTACTGCTTGACGGTTGAAGATCGCCTGCTCGCGCCGCAGCCCCGGAACGTCGGTTAGCCACCTCTCCAGGATCCGCTGCTCGTCCGAGCGGTCCACGTCGTCGAGGATGACGGTAGCGTTGGCGGCCAACTTGGGCTCAAGCATGGGCAGGGCCGGATACCTGGCCCCCGGTCCGGTCTTGCCGGGCGGTCCATCAACTAGCAGCAGGTCGATCCCGTTGACGTCTTCCACCACCGCGGGATCATACCAGTCGAACTCTTCGCCACCGATGGACATCGATCGCAGCGGTGCGAGTCGTACCTGGGCGACTTTGTCGAGTTCGTGCATTGAGATCAGGAACCTCGTCTGGTCGGCGTATTTGACCTCGTGATCAAGAGTTACCAAACGCCCGCCGAACTTCTCCAGTGCGTAGGCGATCCAGATCGAGGATGCACCGCTGCCCAGCTCGAGTACGACCTTAGGCCGGATGCGATCGATGTGGAACAGCAGTTCCAACAGACCGGTCGGATTGAGTGCCCATCCGCCGCCGGACGACGGCATAGGGGCTCGGGGCACGAAGCCGCGAAACAGTTGCAAGAGCGCCTCCACCTGGCGTGTCTGGTCCCGTTGCACGCTTGCCGTCTGGCGCTGGAGTCGCTGTTGATCGGCAATAATCGCCTTCTGCGACTCGTGCAGACTGGTCAGGAGAGCGCTGTGCCTGTCGGCCGCTGCGCGTCGTTCGCTTTCAACGGCGGCTAGCAGGGAGTCGCGGGAGACCTCAGCGGTGCTGTGAACCTCGTCAAGCGAGGTAATCAGTGCCTGATGGCGCTCAGCCGCCGCAAGCCGCTCGCTCTCAATGGCCGATACGATCCGACGCTGTGCTAGCTCTAGTTGCCGTGCTGCTGTCTCGGCGCGGGTAACCGCATCTGCGGCCTCACGCGCGATCGCTCGGATTTCCTTGCCAGCGGACAGTTGGAGCACCGCCAGGACGGTCATAACGCCGAGCATCCCGACTAGCACGACAGCAAGTAGCGGCTGGCCCAACGCGAAGGTCACCGTAATGGCGCCACCAAACGCGCCGATGGTTCCCAGCACCAGCCACTGACTGCCCGTAAGGATCCGACTACGTTCGGCTATCGTCCTCGATGCTCTCTGTACTCCTGGTAGATACCTCGCCACGCTTCGCATCGATGGCCTTCCTGGTAGTGCTTCTGCGGGCGCACAAGGGACACTATCGTGCGGTGGTGGCGTAGGCCAACGTTCCGCGCGGTTCCAGCTCGCGTTGCTCACGAGAACCTGCAGGAAGGAGAGACTGTGTTGTCATTCTGGATTCCCTTGACAAGCGGGAACAATTGATTGCGTCGACCAAGACAAGGTCCTGACTGGGAGCATTTCATAATCGTGAGCAGCACAAAGAGGGTGGCCAGGTTCGACGGAAGGTGGAAGAAGGGGTCGCTCAGCCGCACATTCTCGCCGTACATGTATCGCTGCAGATGAGACCGGCTGTGGTCCATGGTCGTGGGTTGTGGGACGAGGTCTATTAACATGCGCGAGCAGGATGCTGGCTCGATAAAGCATTCACCATGGTTGTTGGAGGAGTATGTCTCGATTGCGCGCCGGCGTCCACAGAACTCCCTATCCGAGACAGCGCTTCGAACTAGGTCCCTGGAAGCTCGGCACCTTTTAGCGTATGCGGCTTCAGGAGGTGCCCTATCCCTGTCGGGACTACTTGCGGCTGCGCGGGCTAACCATCCGCGGCGCGAGTTGCTTGGACGTGTCAGGATTGATCCCAGGTTCTTGACCGACCTCGCACGGGTCATAGCGTTGCAGGACATCCTGATTGAGGACAAATCCGATGGCTTGTTGCTCTACGACTTTGCCCTCAAGCTGTTCGGTCCGGCGGAGATCAGGCCAGATCATCAAGGGGTGCACGCCCAACTCGCGTACGAGCTCGGTCAACTCTCAAAGGCCCTAGCTCTGCTTCGAACGTATCCGGCAGTGCCGGAGCAGGTGCGTTCGGATCTGATCCTGGATCTTGCAAATCCATTCACAGGTAGCACACCGCATCGGGGGGCAGGCTGGCTCAGTTCGTTCCAAAGCCTCTTTCCACGGCCACATCCCACGATCACGGGTTACGAAGTATCAAGTCCATTCGACCGGCTCACGGCTCCCGCTGCCAAAAAGTCCGCGGCCACGGACAGGATCACTGTCATCGTCACCGCATTCAGGCCTGGCAGCGAGCTGGTTACAGCGGTCCGGTCGCTCATCAATCAATCATGGGAGGATCTGGAGATTCTCCTTGTAGACGACGGATCGCCTCCCGAGTTCGATGCGATCCTGCACCAATGTTGCGAGCTCGATCAGCGGGTCAGGTTGATCAAGCTTGATGCGAACGTGGGCACCTACGTTGCGCGAAACATCGGGCTGGATGCCGCGGCGGGCCGGTTTGTGACCTTCCAGGACTCCGACGACTGGTCCCACCCACGCCGGCTGGAGCGACAAGTCGAGCCACTGCTGCACGATGCGTCGGTCGTGGCCACGATCTCCGACGGTCTCAGGGTAACCGAGAACCTCGTGATCACTAAGCCTGGCCGCAATCCGCGGGTGCTGAACACCTCGTCTCTCATGTTGCGGAAGGATGCCGTTGTATCGCGTGTCGGCTACTTTGACAGCCTGCGAAAGGCGGCGGACAGCGAATACGTAAAGAGGATCGAGGCCGCACATGGCACCCAGGCAGTCCGACGCCTCCGTGGAGAACTCCTCGCTCTGATCCGCTTGTCGCCGGATTCACTGTCGAGAGCGGAGATCCGTGCTGGCTGGATGGATCCCGCGCGCGTAGCGTACAGGTCGGCGTACGAGTCATGGCACGAGCGGATCAGAGACGGCAAGGTATCCCCGTATGTCCCGAGAAACTTGGCTTATCGACCATTCTTTGCTCCCGAGCGCCTGAAGGCGGCAGCGAGTAATCCCTCGACCGCGCGCCGTTACGACGTTGCCTTCGTTACCGACTGGAGATGGCTCGGAGACACGCAACAGTCGATGCTCGAGGAGATTGGGGTCCTGACAGGGAGTGGCATGCGTGTCGCGGTGCTTCACATGGAGTCACTGCTGTACATGACGCCCTACCGCAAGCCGCTCTGCCGACCAGTGCAGGAACTTGTGAACGACGGAGTAGTCGACCAGATCCTGTACTCCGACAGTGTCGAGGTGACCTTGCTGTTGGTGGGGGAGCCCTCCGTGCTGGAGTTCCCGCCGGCCGAGTCGAGCCAGGTCAGCGCCGCTCGCACCCTCATCGTGGCGGACACCGCTCCTCGCACGGCCGACGCGGGTGTCCGCCGCTATACGCCGGACCTGTGCACAAAGGTTGCGAAGGGTCTCTTCGGTGTTGAACCTCAGTGGTGCCCGCGTGGATACGGAGTGCGAGAGTCACTGGCAGCTGAGGTAACAACGTCCGAGCTGACTCGATTCGAACTGCCACGGGTCATCAACCCAATGACCCTCAATCTCGTTCGGGACAGGTTCCGGTCGCATCGACCGGTCATCGGACGATGGGCGAGGGACCATCGGAGCACTTGGCCGTCGGATCCCGAGTCTCTCCTGCAGGTTTACCCCGATACCGATGACGTGGACGTCCGGATCGTGGGCGGCGCCGATGCTGCACTGGCCGTACTCGGCCGGAACAGCATGCCGTCGAACTGGATTGTCTACCGTGATGACGAGGTCTCGATCCGGAGCTTCATGTTCCAGATAGACTTTTATGTGTACTTCCCGGGGTCGGACACCACCGATGAGATAGGCAATGCCGTCATAGACGCCCTGGCGGCCGGTTGTGTCGTGATCTTGCCGGAGCAATTCTCGCAGTCGTTCGGAAACGCCGCCGTTTATTGCCAACCCGCCGAAACACAGCGAATAATTCAGCGCTTCTATGGAGACCGCAACCTCTTCCTGGACCAAAGTAGGCGTGCCAAGCAGTGGGCGAGGCGATATTGCGATCCTGTCGCGTACCTCCGTCGAATTCAAGAGCTCACTGGTTGGCGGAGCCTCCAGGCGACCGGGAGGTAGGGGTGCCCATCCATTTAGGCTTCGGCGGGAGCCGTTGTAGTGAGGTGAGGTAAGGTAAGTGAAGAGTGTCGGTACAAAAGTGGGCAACCCCGGCAGATGGGTGCGGGGTTTGCGTGGCAGGCTCCGGGCTCTGAGCCCGCGTCAGGCCGCCGGGTTCGCGGTCGCGAGTTTGCTAACCGCCGCCATTGCGATGGCGGCGATCGCCAGGCTTTCCTCGTTGGCCCTCCTACTCGTTGGGTTCATGAATTTGCTGGTCTTTGCCGCTGTTGTACAACTGCGTCGGCGGGTTGGCCAGGAGGTGCGCTCCTTGAAGCTTGAGAACGCACAGTTGGTCAAACGAGTTGAGGCCTCGCAGCGACGGATTCTGGCCGCGATCGAGAACGAACGTCTTGCTGCGGCTGAGCGGCAGCACGCCCTGTTGGACGCCTTGGACAAGGGAAGGGACATGGCGAACAGCACCTGAACGATGCTGGGCAGTCAATTCCCCGTTGTTGCCGCTGTTAGCCTCGTGAGGGAACAGGTGGTGGCAGCGAGGTCTCCGGAGTCGAGGAGGCATCCTGCCAAACGTCGCCTTGGCGCGTCGCTCGAGCCTAGTCCGTGTCCCAGCGTTGATGAACGGCTACGCACATGACTGAGTCGATTGGCGGTGAGCCGCAGATCTCCATCATCGTTCCGGTACATGGCGTCGAGGCGTACCTCGAAACCTGTATAGAGTCGATCCGCTCACAAGCCCGCGATACGGTTGAGATTTTCGCGGTCGACGACCGTTCAACTGATCGGTGTGGCGCGATCCTTGACGCATACGCAAGGCGCGATCCGCGGGTACGGGTGCTGCATCTACCGACCAATGTGGGACTAAGCCAGGCCCGTAACATAGGCATCGACCACGCCAGGGGCGAGTACCTGTGGTTCGTCGACGGCGACGATTGGCTGCCGGCAGGGGCTGTGCAAGCCGTGGTCGAGCGACTCGCGTTGACGGAGCCCGACATCCTCATCGTGGATCACGCCGAAGTCGCCGACGAGATGGCGCCTCTGCGGCCGGCATCAGGCGGTGCGATCGCCGGCGTGGAGGGTCCGATCAGGGTCGCGCAGCGACCGCAACTTCTCAGGCTGGCTCAGTCTGCCTGTACCAAGATCGTACGCCGGTCATTCCTGGCCGATCTCGGCCTGCGGTTCCGCCCCGGTTGGTACGAGGACTGCTCCTTCAGCCGCCTGCTGCTGCTCGCGGCCGAGCGGATCGACGTCCTGGACCGGGTGTGCTACTGCTACCGCCAAGACAGGGACGGCGGCATCACCAGGACGCCGAGTCCGCGGCACTTCGACGTCTTCGACCAGTACGACGCGTTGTTCGCGACGCTGGACCGCAAGGCTGGCGCGTACGACGAGTTCCGGCCAGAGCTTTTCCGGTTGATGATCGACCACTATCTGGTGATCGTTGGGCACCCGCGACGGGTGCCGGACGCGTTGCGCCGCGAGTTCTTCAGCCGGATGGCCGAGCAGTACCGACGATGGCTGCCGGCCGGGGGCTATTCGGTGCCGGGTGGGCTCACTGGGCTCAAGCACAGGCTTGTGCGGCACGACGCGTACCGCACCTATTTGCTGTTGAGGTACCTGTACCGCACCATCGGCAAGCTGCGACGGGCGTCAAGCGCCCGAGGTGACTAGGCCGTCACCGTGAGTTGTTGGCGTGGGTCAAGGTCTCCCATCCGTAGAAGAAGTTCGCCCGTTGCGGTCGGTGCTTCTCGATGAGTTTCCTCGTCTCAGGCAGGCGGAGTTTCAGGCGGGTCGCGTAGTGGTTGTACGCCACCTCCGGCAAGGGTTCCAGCCGGCCTTGAATCGAGCCGCCGCACAGCCACGACGGAACCGCTTTCCCTAACGAGTACGCGGCGTGAAACTCGAGGGACTTCGTCAGCCGCGCCCGTGCCTCGGCGTACAGGTCGAGCCCTTGGATCCACGCCGTTTCGGCGACGTGCGCGGCGGCGGTCAGCCCCCAGCCGGTATGCGGGAGATCCCGGCAGGTCTCCTGCGCGAGCCCGTCGACGAACCTGGTCTGTCCGAACCAGTAGGCGACGATCCCTGCTCGGCCCTGCGGCCCGCCTGGTGGGGACTTCGGCAGCGGCCCGTCGCTTTTCAGATAGATATAGGCGGCGATCCTGGCGCGCCATGTGGCGACGGCCCGGTCGAAGGTGGCGCGGTCGTCCAGGAACACGCCGATTCCTATGGCCGCGTCCATCATGATGAGTTCCCAGTTGCCACCGGTGTCGACCGAGCCGCCGATGACCACCGGCAGGTACACCTTGCGGAACATGTCCTTGGCACGCTTGACGTGAGCCGCATCCCACCCGTCGTAGGTGTGCTTCATCAACTCCGCGGCCCGGACGAAGCTGGCGGCCGACCACGCGGCCTGCAGCGGGGCGTTCGCGTTGGTGTGGCGCCTGACCTCGGCCGACCACGCGTCCAGGATCTCGATGCTTTTCTTCGCGTGGCGGCGGTCACTGGTCAGGTACCACATCAGGGCGTGGGTGTACGCCGCCACGGCGTCTTCCCGCTCCTCCAGACAGCCTCGATCGGGCTGGGAATACGCCCCGCATTCGATCGTGGATCTGGGCCTCGGGCTCCAGGACAGGCTCGCGTAGCGGCTGCTGCGCATGGCCTCGAACGCCGAACTCCAGGGCTCGGCCCCCTCGTTGATCTTCGCGGACACGTAGTCCAGCTGCTGCCGGGTCACCAGCACGCCTGGATGGACGAAACCGCTCCGGCTGTTGACTGTGCTCTTTCCGGGCGGAGTCTTGCTTCTCGGCGAGGGCTTCTGTAACTGAATGTGACTCGGCGATGCCTGCGGGCTTTTGATCACCGCCGGTGGCGTCGTCGGCGCGTTCGAGAGGGCGTGGATGGCTGCGGCGACGGTGATACCGGCGTACAGGACCACCACGATCGCGGCCGGGACGAGTCCGCGAAACACGGTCCGTTCCACACCGCCTCCGAGCCACGATCACGCGTTCGCCGCTAAACCGTACCAAATTCGCCTTTGGCTGGCGTCGTGACGAGTGCGTACCCGACACGGCCTTTGCTTGGTCGCACCCATGTTGCTACCGTCGGGCACTTCGGGTGGTTAGGAGCTGTGTGCTGAGGAGCTGACGCTGATCGGGTTGGTCCTGGCGGCAGGAGCGGGCACACGCTTGCGGCCGCACACCGATGCTCTGCCCAAGACCCTCCTCCCGGTCGCCGGCGAGTTGACCATCCTCGACATCATCCTGCGTAACCTCGCCGCCGTGGGCCTGGTCGACGTCGCGGTCGTGGTCGGGTACGCGGCGGCGGCTGTCGAGGCGCGTATAGCGGCGCTCCAACGGCGGCACGGCGTGCGGCTGACCCTGATCCACAACGACCGCGCCGACTGGAACAACGCCTACTCACTGTGGCTCGCCCGGCACGCCTTCGCCGAGGGCGCGCTGCTCGTCAACGGGGACACCGTCCACCCGCTCGACGTGGAGAAGACGTTGCTCGCCGAGCGTGGGCCCGGGGTGCTGATCGCGGTCGACGCGCTCAAGACGCTGACCGACGAGGCGATGAAGGTGCGGCTGGACGCCTGCGGCCGACTGCTGCGCATCACCAAGCGGATGCCGGTGGCCGACGCGCACGGGGAGTACATCGGTGCGTCGCTCATCGAGGCGGCCGCGGCGAGCGACCTCGCCGCGGCGCTCGAGGCCACCTGGCGACGCGACCCGCGGCTGTACTACGAGGACGGGTTTCAGCTCTTCGCCGACCGAACCGGCGATGTGCGGGCCGCCCGGCTCGGCGCCCTCGAATGGGTGGAGGTCGACGACCCTGTCGATCTTGCCCGGGCACGGGAGATCGCATGCCGCTGCTAGCCCGCACGGTGCTCGCCCCGCTCGCGGTCGAGGTGCGCCGCGGGGCGCTGGGCGGCCTGCGCGACATCCTCACCGACCGGCGCATCTCGGCCGGCGGCGACGTCGCGGTGGTCGTCGGGCCCGGCCTCGGCAACGAGGTGAGCGAACTGGTGCGGGGCGGACTCGACCGGGCCGAGATTCTCACGGTCACCGGTGGTACCCTCGCCGCCGCCGCCGAACTCGCCGCCAAGCTGCGGGTCCGCGCATACGACGCCGTCGTCGGCATCGGTGGTGGCCGCACCATCGACACCGTCAAGTACGCGGCGACCCAGCAGGGCCTGCCGATGGTCTCCGTCGCCACCAGCCTCGCGCACGACGGGATCGCATCCCCGGTGAGCGTGCTCGACCGCGACGGTGTCAGCGTGTCGTACGGCGTGCACACCCCGCTCGCCGTGGTGGTCGACCTCGACTTCGTGCGCCGCAGCCCGTCCTGGCAGACCCGCTCGGGCATCGGCGACGCGCTGAGCAACCTGTCCGCGACGGCCGACTGGCAGTTGGCGCACGAGGCGCGCGGCGAGCCGATCGACGGGCTGGCCCTGGCGTTGGCGCGTACCGGAGCCGAGGCGGTGCTCTCGCACCCCGGCGACATCGGCGATGACGACTTCCTCGCCACCTTGGCGAACGCGCTCGTGCTCGGTGGTGTGGCGATGGCCGTGGCCGGCTCCAGTCTGCCCTGCAGCGGTGGTTGCCACGAAATCGCCCACGCCATCACAAAGTTGTACCCAGGCGTGGGCACCCACGGGCAGCAGGTCGGGCTCGGGGCGCTGTTCTGCACCCATTTGCGCGACGACGCCCGCTCGTTCGCCCGGCTCGCCGCGGCGCTGCGCCGCCACGGGCTGCCCCGCACGCCCGCGGAGCTGGGGCTGACCGATGAGCAGTTCGTTGAAGCGGTGATTCGCGCGCCCGCCACCCGCCCGGGGCGCTACACGATCCTGGAGCATCTCGCGCTGTCCCCCGACCAGATCGCCGGAAAGCTCGCAGGTTTCCTTCGTGCCGTAGCCCGTCTCTGAGAGCGGTCAACCTCAGTCCGGGAGTGCGGTGCCGGAGGCGAGGGCGGTGGCGGTCAGTGCGGCCACGCGCCGGAGATACGCGTCGGGCAGGGGGCCGCGGGCGACGGCGAGCCTCCAGTAGACCGGGCCGACGATCAGGTCCAGGGCGAGTTCCGGGTCGGTGTCCGGCGGGATCTCGCCGCGCTTGACCGCACGGCCGATGAGCAGATCCCCGATGTCGCGCTGCGCGTCGCGCAACGCCTGATGGAGGGTCTGCCCTATCTGCTGGTTACGCGCGGCTTCGGCGAGGAGGTCCGGCACGATCTGGGACGCCAGCGGGTGCCGCAGGGCGCGGGCGACGAGGCCGAGCACCATCTCGAGATCGCCGCGCAGGCTGCCGGTGTCGGGCAGCGGGAGGAGGCTCTGCCCGGCGATTCCGGAGACGATCTCCAGCACGATCTCCAGCTTGGAGCTCCACCGGCGGTAGATCGCCGTCTTGCCGACGCCCGCCCGGCGCGCCACCGCCTCGATCGACAGCCGCCCATAACCCACGGCCGCGAGCTCCGCGAGCACGGCGTTGCGGATGGCCGCGGTCACCTCCCCGCGCAGCACCGCCGCCCCGGCCGGGGCACGCCGTCTCTCGGTTGTGGACACGTGCAAACTATAGCGTAGCGACGCTACGGTTGCGTTCCGTCGTACGGATCGCATAGCATCCCGCTGTCGGTCGGACCGGCCAGAACACTGAGATAGATCGGAGTCTGCCGATGGCACAGGCTGCGGTGGCCGAGCAGTCGGTCGACGCGGCGCAGTTGGCGGCCCAGCACGGTCTCCGTCTCGTCGGCGGGAGGCCGGGGCTGGTGGCCTACACCCGGCAGGTGTGGGCGTACCGGTACTTCATCGCCGCCTTCGCCACCGCCAAGCTCGTTGCCTCGTTCTCGAGCGCCCGCCTCGGGCGGCTGTGGCAGGTGCTGACCCCGTTGGTCAACGCCGCCGTCTACTTCCTGTTGTTCGGCGTCGTCCTCGACACCCGGCGGAACATCGACAACTTCGTCGCGTACCTGTGTATCGGCATCTTCCTGTTCACGTTCACCCAAGCGGTGGTCTTCTCGGGCGTCGGCTCGATCGCCGACAACCTGAACCTGGTCCGGGCCCTGCACTTCCCGCGCGCCTGCCTGCCGATCGCGCTCACGCTCACCCAACTCCAGCAGATGCTCGTCTCCACGGGCGTCCTGCTCGTCATCGTGCTGGTCACCGGTGAGCCGCTGACCCCGTGGTGGCTGCTGGTGGCGCCCGCGCTGCTGCTGCAGTCGCTGTTCAATGTCGGCCTGGCGATGATCATGGCCCGCCTGGGCGCGAGGATGAACGATCTCCGGCAGCTCATGCCGTTCGTCATGCGCACGTGGATGTACGGCTCCGGGGTCTTCTACAGCGTGGAGACGTTCGCCGAGTACCTGCCACCGGCCGTCGCGAACGTCCTGCACGCCAACCCGTTGATGGTCTACATCGAACTCGTGCGCCACGCCCTGCTCACATCGCCGCCGCTCACATCGCCGCCGCTGCGGCTGTGGCTGTTCGGCATCGGCTGGGCGCTCGTGCTCAGCGTCGGTGGGTACGTGTTCTTCTGGCGGGGTGAACAGGAGTACGGCCGTGCCTGAGCCGCGCAAGGATCCGCCTGCGCCGCGCCACGAGCAGCACAGCTCGACCGCGGTGAGCGAGCGGATCCCCACGGTGATCGTCGACGACCTTCACCTGATCTACCGGGTCTACGCCGCGGGCGCCCGTGCCACCTCCCCGGTCGCCGCGCTGAAACGGATGGTCTCCACCTCGCGGGTCCGCCTCGTACACGCCGTCAGGGGGGTCAGCTTCATCGCGTACCAGGGCGAGGCGATCGGGCTCATCGGCACCAACGGCTCCGGCAAGTCCACGCTGCTGCGCGCGATCGCCGGGCTGCTGCCGGCGACCGCGGGGGCGGTCTACACCAGAGGACAGCCATCGCTGCTCGGCGTCAACGCGGCGCTGATGAACGACCTCTCCGGCGAACGCAACGTGATGCTCGGCTGTCTGGCGATGGGGATGAGCCGGGACGAGGCCCTTCAACGGCGCCAGGAGATCATCGACTTCTCCGGCATCGACGAGCGGGGCGACTTCAGTTCGATGCCGATGCGCACGTACTCCTCGGGTATGGCCGCCCGGCTGCGGTTCGCCATCGCCGCCGCGAAGAAGCACGAGGTGCTCCTGATTGACGAGGCGCTCGCCACCGGAGACGCCCAGTTCCGCCGACGGAGCGAGGAGCGCCTGCGCGAGTTGCGCGCGGAGGCGGGCACCGTCTTCCTCGTCAGCCACTCGACCAGCTCCATCCGGGACACCTGCGAGCGAACCATCTGGCTGGAATCGGGCATTATCCGCATGGACGGCCCGACGGATGAGGTGCTCGCCGAGTACACGAAGTTCGTGAACCGGAAGTGACCCGGCGAAGTCGTCTCCAGGCGAGGCCTGCCGGCGGATGGTGCCGAGGAGATGGGTTCCAGGGGTACCCGCCGACATCCCCTCGGCCCTCTAGGATCGGGTGATGCCGCGTCGATCGAGGTTGCCGGACTCGGATGTCATCGACGACAAGGGCGGGGGCGAGACGATGCACTACGGGCAGCCGGAGTACGGAGGTCGCGTGTACCGGTCGACTGGCGATCCCGAAGCGCATCGATGGGCCGGGCGCGCGAGGCCGGGCGAGCGGCGGGCCGGCCGCAGCCTGACCGACAGCGCACCCACGATGTACCTCCCGGTCGACCCGAGCGTGACGGATGAGCCTCAAAGCGAGCGACCGGCTCGGGCGCGAGGCAAGATGAGTCGGGCCAAGCGGATCGCGCTGATCGCCGGCCTGGTTGTCGCGCTACTCGGCGGGGCCGGGACGATCGCAGCCGGGCTCTACATCCGCTCGGTGGAGTCCGGCCTCGGGCGGGTGGACGCGTTCCAGAACGTGCCCGAGGAGTCCCGGCCGGACAAGATCTCCGGGGCGATGAACTTCCTGATCCTCGGCAGCGACTCGCGCGACCCCGACGTCACCGGCTCGCGCACCGACACCATCATCCTGGCGCACATCCCGGCGGACCGGTCGTCGGCACAGCTCATCTCCATCCCCAGGGACACCTGGGTGAGGCTGGCCAAGTCGCCGGACGGCAAAGGCGGCCACGACGCGAAGATCAACGCGGCGTTCTCGTTGGGCGGCGTTCCGCTGATGGTGCAGACCGTCGAGAGCTTCACCGGGGTGCGCATCGACCACGTGGTGCTCATCGACTTCGCCGGATTCAAGGAGATCGTGGACGCGCTGGGCGGAGTGGACATCACGGTCGACCAGAACTTCACCTCCATCCATCCCCCGCGGCGCAAGTTCACCAAGGGCGTGATGCACATGGACGGGGAAACGGCGCTCGACTACGCCCGCCAGCGCTACCAGTTCCGCGACGGCGACTTCGCGCGCATCCGCCATCAACAGCAGCTCATCAAGGCGGTGCTGGACAAGGCGGCGTCGAGCGGCATCCTAGCCAACCCCGCGCGGTTGAACTCGTTCCTGCGAGCCACCGCGGACGCGGTCACCGTCGACCAGACCTTCTCCCTGCTGGACATGGCGATGGACCTGCGGCACCTGCGCGGCAACAACCTGACGTTCATCACCAGCCCGACGCGCGGTACGGGTCGGGTCGGCAACCAGAGCGTGGTGTTCGCCGACACGGAGAAGGCCAAGGCGTTCTACGACGCGGTCCGCCGCGACGCGGTAGCCGAGTTCACCGCCCTCGCCGCCAAGAAGTGACCGGCCACCGGCCGGCGCACCGGTACGTGGTTGGATATCGGGCGTGGCATCCGACCTCGTGATCGCGGTGGAGGGCGTCACGGTACGCCGTGGCGGCACCCACCTACTGCGCGACGTGAGCTGGCGAGTGGCCGCGGACGAACGGTGGGTCGTGCTCGGGCCCAACGGGGCGGGCAAGACCACGCTGCTCGGCCTGGCGGCGGGCCGGCTGCACCCGACCACCGGGGTGGTGCACGTGCTGGGCGAGCGGCTGGGCCGCACCGACCTGTCCGAGCTGCGCACCCGGATCGGGCTGGCCACGATGACGCTTGCTGAGCGCATTCCGCCCGACGAGACCGTGCACGATGTCGTGGTGACCGCATCCTGGTCGGTCGTGGGCCGGTTCCGGGAGCGGTACGACCCGATCGACGAGGCCCGGGCGCGGGCGCTGCTCGACCAGGTGGGCATGGCCCCGCTGGCGCACCGCCGCTACGGGACGCTGTCGGAGGGGGAGCGCAAGCGCACCCTGCTCGCCCGGGCGCTGATGACCGACCCGGAGCTGCTGCTGCTCGACGAGCCGGCCGCCGGGCTCGACCTGGCCGGGCGGGAGGACCTGGTCGGCCGCCTGGCCCAGCTGGCGCACGATCCCGACGCTCCCGCGCTGGTGCTGGTCACCCACCACGTCGAGGAGGTTCCCCCGGGCTTCACCCACGCGCTGCTGCTGCGCGAGGGCACGGTGGTGGCCCAGGGGCTGCTGACCGAGGTGGTCACCGGCGAGCACCTGTCGAAGACGTTCGGGATGCCGCTGCGGGTACGTCACGAGGACGGCCGGATCACGGCCCGAGCTGAGTGAGTTCGGTCTCCGCGACCCCCCGGCTGCCCTTAGGTTAGCCTACCCTTATGATGGCGGAGCTGGCCTTAGCCGAGGGGTAGGAAATAGATGCGCGTCACTCGAACAGTTCTGGCGCTCGTGGCATGCGGTCTGCTGACCACGAGCGCGGCGGCCTGCGGCACCGCTGCCGGGCAGGAGAGCCAACCGGTGATCGGGGACAAGAAGATCACCCTCTACAGCGGCCGCTCCGAGTCGCTTGTCAAGCCGGTGATTGAGAAGTTCGAGAAGGCCACCGGCATCACCGTGGAGGTGCGCTACGGCGGCACCTCGCAGATGGCCGCCCAACTGCTCGAGGAGGGCGAGCGCACCCGGGCCGACCTCTTCCTCGCCCAGGACGCCGGGGCCCTCGGCGCGATCGCCAAGAAGGGTCTGTTCGCCCCGCTGCCGGCGGAGGTGACCAGCAAGGTCCCCGAGCCCTACCGGGCCCGTGGCGGCGAGTGGGTCGGGGTCACCGGCCGCTCCCGGGTTCTGGTCTACAACGCCGACCTGGTGCCCGCGGCCGACCTGCCCACGTCGGTGTTCGACCTGACCGACCCGAAGTGGCGGGGCAAGGTCGGAATCGCCCCGACCAACGGCTCCTTCCAGGCGTTCGTGACCGCGCTGCGCGTCCAGCACGGCGACGAGCGCGCCGAACAGTTCCTCGCCGGCCTGAAGGCCAACGACGCGCAGGTACGCGAGAACAACGTGATGATCGTGGCCGACGTCAACGACGGCAAGCTCGCCGCCGGCCTGGTCAACCACTACTACGTCTACGAACTGGCCAAGGAGAAGGGCACGAGTGTGGACGGGCTCGCCGCGAAGCTGCACTTCTTCCCGGGCGGTGACATCGGGGCGCTGGTCAACGTCTCCGGCGTGGGCGTGCTGAAGAGGTCCGCCGCGGACCCGACGTGCGCGCGTTCGTCGACTACCTGCTCGGTCCCGAGGCGCAGACGTACTTCGCGGAGGAGACGTTCGAGTACCCCCTGATCGAGGAAGTGAGCGCCGCGCCCGGGCTGCCTCCGCTGGCCGATCTCGACGTGCCCGACATCGACCTGAACGACCTCGACACCCTGGAGAGGACCGTCGAGATGATCAAGAATGCGAGGCTGGCCTGAGCGCCGTCGCGTCGGCCGTACGGGCGGCGCGCCGGGCGCGGCGGATCACGCCGCGCCCGGCGCTCGCCGCCGCCGCGCTGCTCGCCGTCGCCGTAGCGCTCATCCCGATCGGGTACCTCGCGGTACGCACCACCGAGGCGGGCTGGGACCGGGTAGCCGCCGAACTCTTCACTCGTCGCACGGGCATGCTCGCCGCCCGCAGCGTGGCGCTCGCCGCCGTGGTCACCGCGGCGTGCACCGTGCTCGGCGTCGCCTCGGCGTTCCTCGTCACCCGCACCGACCTGCCCGGCCGGCGGGTCTTCGGAGTGCTCGCCGCGCTGCCGCTGGCCGTACCCAGCTACGTCGCCGGGTTCGCCTGGGTATCCACTGTTGACCGATTCGCCGGCTTCTGGCCGGCCGCGCTGGTGCTCGCGCTCGGCTCGTACCCCTACGTCTACCTGCCCGTGGCCGCGGCGCTGCGAGGCACCGACCCGGCGCAGGAGGAGGTGGCGCGATCCCTGGGCCGCGGGCCGTGGCGTACGTTTGCCAGCGTGACCGTGCGCCAGGTCCGCCCGGCGGTGGCGGCGGGCGCGCTGCTCGTGGCCCTCTACGTGCTCTCGGACTTCGGCGCGGTCTCCATCGTGCGCGTGGACGTGTTCACCATGGCCATCTTCACCGCCGTCAACCTCGGCTTCGACCGCACCGGAGCGCTGGTGCTCGCCACGGTCCTCGTCGTGCTCACCGCGCTGCTGCTCACCGGCGAGGCCTTCACCCGCCGCCGCGGCGCCCGCTACGCCCGGCTCGGCGGCGGCTCGGGCCGGCCGGCGGCGCTGATCCGGCTCGGCCGGTGGCGCTGGCCGGCGCTGCTCGGCCTCGCCGGCGTCGCCGCGCTCGCCCTCGGCGTGCCGGCCGTGAGTCTGGTCCGCTGGTTCGCCGCCGGCGTCTCCCGCCCCGGCTCGCTGGCCGAGATCGCCGCGGCGGTGGTCAACTCGCTCGAGGTCGCCGCGCTCGGCGCCGGGCTGACCATCCTGCTCGCGTTGCCCGTCGGGGTGCTCACCGCCCGCGCCCCCGGTCCGGTCGCCACCGCGCTGGACCGGTTGGCGTACCTGTCCCACGCGCTGCCCGGGCTGGTCATCGGGCTGTCCCTGGTGTTCTTCGGCATCCACGTGGCCTACCCGCTCTACCAGACCCTCTGGCTGCTCGCGCTGGCGTACGCCGCGCTGTTCCTGCCGCTCGCGGTCGGGGCGGTCGGCGCGGCGACCGCGCAGGCCCCGCCGGTGCTGGAGGAGGTCGCCCGGTCGCTGGGCCGCCGCCCGATCCACGTGCTGCGCACGGTCACCGTGCCGCTCGCCGCCCCCGGGATCGGCGCCGGCGCCGCCCTGGTGTTCCTCACCTGTATGAAGGAACTGCCCGCCACGCTGCTACTGCGCCCCACCGGCTTCGACACGCTCGCCACCGAACTGTGGACCCACACGTCGGTGGCGGCGTACGCCGCGGCCGCGCCGTACGCGGCGCTGCTCGTGCTCGTCTCGGCGGTGCCCGTCGCCGTGCTCATCCGGGGGAGGCGGTGATGGCCGAGCTTCGGGTGAGCGGCCTGCGCAAGTCGTACGGCCCGGTGCGGGCGCTCGACGGGGTGGACCTTGCCGTCCACTCCGGAGACCTGGTGGCCGTGCTCGGGCCGTCCGGGTGCGGCAAGACGACGCTGCTGCGGTGCGTGGCGGGGTTCGAGCGGGCGGACGCCGGCGAGGTGCTCGTGGCCGGGCGGCCGGTGACCGGGCTGCCGCCCGAGCGGCGGCGCATCGCGGTCGTGCCGCAGGAGGGGGCGCTGTTCCCGCACCTGTCGGTGCTCGAGAACGTCGCCTACGGGCTCGCGCGGCCGGCGCGCCGCGCCGGCCGCGCGGAACAGGTGCTCGAACTCGTCGGGCTCGCCGGGCTCGGCGACCGTATGCCGCACCAGCTCTCCGGCGGCCAGCAGCAGCGGGTCGCGGTGGCCCGGGCGCTCGCGCCGCGCCCGCCGATCGTCCTGCTCGACGAGCCGTTCAGCGCGCTCGACGCGGCGCTGCGCGCCGAACTGCGCCGCGACGTGCGCGCCGCGCTGCGCGCCGACGGCGCCACCGCCGTGCTCGTCACCCACGACCAGGGCGAGGCGCTGTCCATGGCCGACCAGGTAGCCGTCATGCGCGACGGACGGATCGTCCAGTATGGACCGCCCGGCGACGTGTACGGCGAGCCGGCGGACGCGTGGGTCGCCGGGTTCGTCGGCGAGGCGGTGTGGCTGACCGCCGAGGTGTCCGCCGGCCGGGCGGTCACCGCGCTCGGCGAGGTGCCGGTCACCGGCGCGGTGACCGCGGGCCCCGCCCGGGTGCTCGTGCGCCCCGAGCAGGTTGCCCTCGATCCGGACGGCGTGCCGGCGACCGTGGTGCGCCGCGACTTCCACGGCCACGACGCGCTGCTGACGCTGCGCCTGGCCGACGGCACCGAGGTGGCCGCGCGGGTGCTCGACCGCGCCGGCCGTGAGGTGGCCCCCGGGGATCGCACCGGCCTGCGCGTCACCAGTCCCGCCCGCGCCTTCCCACCCGCCCCGTCGCCCTCACCCGAGCCGACGGGCCTGGCACGATCGGCGTCTCCGGTACCGGACTGAAGTGCCACTGCGGATCAGTACCGCCAACCGCGATCAATGCGGGCGCGGCAGTCACCGCGGCCCGATCCGCGGGCACCGCGGTCACCGCGGCCCGCGGTTAACGGCAGCCTGCGGTGACCTGGTGAGCATGGCCTGAACCGTGGCCACCACGTACCCCGGGCGGTGGGTGAGGTCGTGCCAGGTGAAGCGCAGCACGGTCCATCCGGCGGCCACCAGCCGGTTCTGCCGCTCCCGGTCGCGTTGGAAGGTCGCCGGATCGGAGTGGTACGCGCGACCGTCGATCTCGACGACCAGCCTGTGCTCCCGGAAGACCACGTCGCCGACGCCGATCAGCCCCCGCTCGTCGTGGATCTCGACGTTCAGCGACCAGCCGGTGATCCTGGCACGACGCAGTAGCCGCGCGGTCAACCGTTCGGCTGCTGAGCGGGCGCCGGAGCCGGCGAGCCGGGACATCCGGGCCAGACGGGGACCGCCCCGCCGCCCTGCGAAGTCATGCGCCCGCCAGGCCAGCCGCTCCGGGGTGATCCACCCCGCCTGCAGCGCTCGGTCCAGGAACTCGACCGCGTCGCGCTCAGGCAGCAGCCGCAGGCAGTCGACGACCGTCCGCTCCCGGCCGGTGAGCGGCACACCGTCGATGATCTGCAGGTCCGGGTCGGCCAGCGTGTCCCTGATCAGCCGCACCTGCGGAATCCGCGCGTGATACGCCGGGCCGACCGCCACGAAGGTGCGCGGATCACGGACGGACATGCCGTGCCGGCGGGCGGCTGACGGGCCGGCCAGCACCCCGTGGGGCACGGCGAGCAGTGCCGCACGGTCCCGCAGCCCGGGGGTCACGACCGTACCGGCCCGCGCGAGCACGCTATGGAAGACCTGCTGCCACTCCCCGGTCTGTATCCGTCGCCGCACCTGATACTCGGAGTAGCCGCAGCGGCGCGCCTGCGCCCGGGTGAACAGTCCACACTGCTCCGCGGTGATCGCGGCGAGGTCTCTCGCGTTCATGCCCGTACGGTGGCCGTTGTGCCCGACGGGTTGCCCGGGTTATCCACAGGCGCGGCACAGGGTGGGCTTCGTTGTCGGTGATTGCGGTCTCCGGTACGGACCCGCAGCGCTGCTGCGGGTGCGTACCGGCTGTCGCGATCTCCCGCCACGCCCCGCGCGGACAGGCGCGGCTAGCGCACGGAGGCGGAGTGTTCGAGGGCGCGCTGCAGGGCCCGGTAGACCCGGCCGAAGCGCAGCCGGTCGCCGGTGCGCAGCACCAGCACCTCCCGGCCGCGCCAGCGGGCCCAGATCTCGTGCGCCCGGGTGCCCCGGTCCCAGGTCCGGTCCACGACGTCGAGCGTCAGGTCCACGAGCGGCGCGGTGAGCAGCGCCACCACCCCGGCCGCCACGACGAGCACCACCCGGTGCGCCGTCGCGGTGTCGAGTCGCACCGCGAGCGCCACCAGGCCCGCCGCGCCGACGAGCGGGGCCACGGGCCCGAGCGCGTACGCCGCCCGGGCGAGGAGCACGCGCCACCCCTGCCGGCGCCGGCGCCCCGGGCGGTGCCACACCGTCGCCACCTCGCCCAGGGGGTACGTCCGGCCGCGGACCTCGATCGCGGCCGAGGTCACCCGTACCGTGTCGTCGCGGTAGTAGACGATCATCACCTGGCACTCTACGTCTTCTCCCTGGTTCGTTAGGCTGGGCGACCATGACGGTTGGAGAGTTCGTCCGGTGGGAGACGTCGGGCGGCATCGGCACCATCCGGCTGGACCGGCCGCCGATGAACGCGCTCAACACGCAGGTACAGGAGGAGTTGCGCGCCGCGGCCGCCGCCGCGACCGCCGACGACCAGGTCCGGGCGGTCATCGTGTACGGCGGGGAGAAGGTGTTCGCGGCCGGCGCGGACATCAAGGAGATGGCCGACATGTCGTACGTGGACATGGCGGCCCGCGCGACCGCCCTGTCCAGCGCGTTCGACGCCATCGCCCGGATCCCCAAGCCGGTCGTCGCGGCGATCACCGGATACGCCCTCGGCGGCGGCTGCGAGTTGGCGCTCGCCTGTGACTGGCGGGTCGCCGCCGCCGACGCGAAGCTCGGCCAGCCGGAGATCAAGCTGGGCATCATCCCCGGCGCCGGCGGCACGCAGCGCCTGGCCCGGCTCATCGGTCCGGCCCGCGCCAAGGACCTCATCTTCTCGGGGCGGATGGTCGACGCCGAGGAGGCGCTGCGCATCGGCCTGGTCGACCGGGTCGTGCCCGCCGACCAGGTGTACGCGACCGCCGTGGAGCTCGTCACCCCGTACATTTCCGGTCCCGCGCAGGCCCTGCGCGCGGCGAAGCTGGCGATCGACGGCGGCCTGGACCGCGACCTCGCCGCGGGCCTGGCGTGGGAGAGCCAGTTGTTCGCCGCGCTGTTCGCCACCGAGGACCGCCGCGAGGGCATGGCCGCGTTCGTCGAGAAGCGGGCGCCCAAGTTCACCGGCCGCTGACCGAGGAGTACGCCGATGAGCACGATCGACGGGCACGGTGGCACGCTCGCCGTGGCCGCGCTGCGCGCGGCCGGGGTGACGGAGATGTTCACCCTCTCGGGAGGCCACGTCTTCCCGCTCTACGACGCGGCGCACGCCACCGGGCTGCGCATCGTCGACGTGCGCCACGAGCAGTCCGCCGTCTTCGCCGCTGAGGCGGTCGCCAAGCTGCGCCGCCGGCCCGGGCTTGCGGTGCTCACCGCCGGGCCCGGCGTCACCAACGGCGTCTCGGGCCTGACCAGCGCCCACTTCAACGGTGCGCCGGTGCTCGTCATCGGTGGTCGGGCCCCGGCGTTCCGCTGGGGTTCGGGCAGCCTGCAGGAGATCGACCACGTGCCGCTGGTCGCGCCGGTCACCAAGCACGCCGCCACGGTGTTCTCGACCGACAAGATTCCGGCCGCCGTGCGCGACGCCCTGACCACCGCGCTCACCCCGCACCGCGGGCCCGTCTTCCTCGACCTGCCGCTCGAGGTGGTCTTCGGGACCGGCGAGGCCCCGGCGCCCCAGGCGCCCGAGGTGCCGGTGCTGGAGCCCGACCCGGACGAGGTCGCCCGCGCCGCCCAGGTGCTGGCCGCCGCGCGCCGGCCGGTGATCGTCGCCGGCTCGGACGTGTACGCCGGCGACGCCGTCGACGCCCTGCGCGCCGCCGCCGAGGCGCTGCAGGTGCCGGTCTTCACCAACGGCATGGGTCGCGGGGCGCTGCCGCCCGGCCATCCGCTCGCCTTCACCCGGGCGCGCCGCGCCGCGCTCGCCGACGCCGACGTGGTCGCGGTCGTCGGCACCCCGCTGGACTTCCGGCTGAACTTCGGCGACTTCGGCGGGGCGCAGGTGGTGCACGTCGTGGACGCCCCGACGCAGCGGGCGTCACACGTCGCCACGGCCGCCGCGCCCGCCGGCGACCTGCGGCTCATCCTCACCGCGTTCGCCGACCACAGTGGAGAGCGGGCGGACCACGCCGACTGGATCGCCACGCTGCGCGCCGCGGAGGACGCCGCGGCGGCCAAGCACGCGCAGGAGATGGCCGCCGACACCGAACCGATCAAGCCGGCACGGGTGTACGGCGAGCTGCGCCGGGTGCTCGACCCCGACGCGGTCACCATCTGCGACGGCGGCGACTTCGTCTCCTACGCCGGGCGCTACCTGGAGCCCGCCGTGCCCGGCACCTGGCTGGACCCCGGCCCGTACGGCTGTCTCGGCACCGGCATGGGGTACGCGATGGCCGCCCGGCTCACCTACCCCGACCGACAGGTCTGTGTCCTGATGGGCGACGGCGCCGCCGGATTCTCGCTGATGGACGCCGAAACGCTGGTCCGTCACCGCCTGCCGGTGGTCATCGTGGTCGGCAACAACGGCATCTGGGGGCTGGAGAAGCACCCGATGCGGGCGATGTACGGCTACGACGTCGCGGCCGACCTGCAGCCCGGACTGCGCTACGACGACGTGGTGCGCGCGCTCGGCGGGGCAGGGGAGACGGTGTCCCGACCCGACGACCTCGGCCCGGCGCTGAAGCGGGCGTTCGACGCGGGCGTGCCGTACCTGGTGAACGTGCTGACCGACCCGGACGACGCCTACCCGCGCTCCTCCGTTTTGGCCTGACGCTGGTCCTTGCCGGGCGTCAGGCAGCGGACGCCGCGGGTGCGGGCTCCGGCTCGGGGGCCCGGTCCGGATCCGATACCGGGGAGCCACGACGCGCCACGGCGACGGCGAGCGCCCACGGCACCCACACGAACTCCAGCAGGATGCGCGGCAGCGACGGCGCTACCGGGATCCACGGCAGCATGAACAGGCTGCGGTCCACCCCGCCCGCCAGCGCCAGCACGCCGAGCGCCACGGTCAGCCAGCCCAGCCCCGGCCTGCCGGCGCGGCGCAGCGCCAGCCCGACGGCGAGCCAGCCGAGCCCGAGCAGCGCCAGCCCGACGCCGGTGAGCACCGTGCCCTCGTACGCGGTGCCGAAAACCCCGACGATGAGCCCGACGACGGCGACGGCGACGCCCAGCGCCGACCACCGCGACGAGCGCAGCGGCCGCGCCCACAGCGCGATCAGCACCAGCCCCAGCAGGATCGCCTCGGCCAGCGCGTACCGCACCTCGATGCGCTGCAGCCCTCGCGCGCCGAACCAGTCGCAGTTGGACGGGATGCGCTGCTCGTCGCGGGAGTAGTCCGCGCACACGTACAGCTTGAGCGTCTTGCCGAGCTCGCCGACGTAGCGGTGCGTGCCGGGGCCGCCGCAGCCGGGCAGCGCCACCGGCTCGGACACCCCGTCGGACTGCCAGCAGGAGCCCACACCCTGCCCGTCCCACCAGAAGTCGATGCCGTTGGGCCGTGACTCGCCCTCCGGGGTCACGCCGAGCCTGTTGCCGATGTACCGGTTGTGGTGCGAGGTGTCGAACTGCGCGGCGAAGGAGGTGTCGTTGCGCACGAAGCCCGGCACCCATGAGGTGATGAAGCCTGCGAACCGGTTGCCGTAGACCCAGTTGTCGCGCCAGATGTTGTAGTTGCCGCCGGGGTTGATGATCCCGGTCCCGACCGGCAGCGGCACCACCGGGCACACCACGCCGTCCTCGTACCCGCGCTCCGCGAACGGCTTGGCACAGGTGCCGTCGCGCACGTACCGGTAGTAGTCCTCGTTGTTGTCGGCGATGATGTTGCGCTCGAACTTCGCGTGGTTCTGCGGCATGCCCGGGTGGTCGGGGAACGCCGAGTCGGTGGCGACGCCCGCGGTGTTGTTGACGAACTCGTTGTCGTGCGCCCACACCGAGTCGCCGGCGGTGCCCGAGTAGCCGAGCGTGTTGTGGTGCGACCGGCAGTTGCGGATCTCGATGGCGTACCGCTCGACGTCGTGGCCGCGGTCAGCGTTGATGTTGTTCGCCGCGCCCGGGTAGATCCCGGAGTCGCCGTTGCCGTAGGCCTCGCAGTCGGTGTAGAGGCCGTGGTCGGTGGCGAACGTCAAAAAGCCGTACTCGTCGTTCCACCGCCCGACGACCCGGTCGATGACGAAGCCGTCGGTCTCCATGATGTAGACCGCGTTGAACGTCGTGCGCTGCGCGGTGAGGTTGCGGATGTAGAAGCCGTCTGACTTGTCGGCCCGGATCGCGTTCAGCTTGTGGTACTGCGCGTCGATGATCACGTCCTCCGGGCGGGCGCCGGTGCCCTCGATCTGCAGGTCCTTCTTGCCGAGGATGGCGACGAGGTTCTGCACGTTGGGGCAGGCCAGCTGGTGCTCCCAGGAGAGCACCTGGTACTGGCCGTTGGCCGCCCAGGGGGCGTCGATGGAGGCGCAGGCGCCCGACGGCGGGGCGAGGCTCGGCTCCTCGTAGTAGACGCCGGGCAGCACGAGGATGTTGGTGCCCGGCAGCCGGACGTTGTTCACCGCCTCCTGCAGGTGGCGGTAGCCGCTGCGCTGGCACTCCTCCCACAGGGCCAGGTTGCGCTCGCGCAGCGCCGCGTCGAAGTCGGCGATCCGCCGTTCGAAGTCGGCCCGGTCGCTCTTGCACACCAGCAGCCGCGGCCCGTTTGTGCGGTACGTCGGCACGCTGCCGGTGCCGGCGAGCTGCCCGGTCTCACGCTCGTCGTGTGCGGCGGCCGTGCCCGGGTGCAGGCCGACGGCGAGCACCACCCCGAGCAGGAGCGCGCCGAGTATCCGCGCCCGTGTCCCCATGACGCGGCAGCGTAGAAGACATCGGTCGATCCGACTAGTCCGACGGATCCTTCGGCTGCGGGTCCTTCGGTTTGCCCAGCGACCGCAGGAACTCGGGGTCGTCGTCCGGAGCCAATGGGCGACGGGGCCGTTCGGACTCGGGGAAACCGCCGCCCACGCGCCAGATGCCCGGCCGGGGCGTGGCCTGTACCGGGAGCCCGGCGGCGAAGTAGACGATCGAGCCGACCAGCGGGAACAGCAGGATGACGAACACCCAGGCGATCTTCGGAAGCCCGCGCAGGTCGCTCTCCTCGGCCGAGATGCAGCTGATGAGAGCGAGGATCGCGAGGACGACCTGGGCAAGGAACAGCAGGGGCAGCAGCCGAGCCATGCGGCAATCATGCCCCCTGCGGCGCTCCGGCGTCACGTCAGAACCAGCAGCACCCCGAGCGCGGCGTACCCGATGACGACGAGGGCGAGCGTGGGCAGTGAGCGGCCGGCGTCCGCGACCGCTGGCGGGCGGCGTCGGGCCAGCGCCTGCACCCGGCGGTGGCCGACGGCGAGGACGGCCGCCCAGAGCGCGGCGACCGCGACCAGGCCGGCCAGCCGCACCGGTGTCACCGGATGCACGGCCAGTCGCGCGGCGAGCAGCGCCACCCCGGTCAGGGCGAGCGCGGTGCGCCGCCAGGCGAGCCGGGTGCGCTCGGGCTGCAGCCCGGGATCGCGGGCGGGTCGGGGGTCGCCGGCCGGTGCCTGGTCGCGTGTCACGACCGGAGACCGCCGAGGAGCACCACGACGGCGAGCAGCACCGCGCCGAACACGACGGCGAGCGTCAGCACGGCCGGGAACCGGCTCGGCGGCAGGTCCTCGTTCAACCGCATGGCGTGCTCGCAGCGGATCCAGCGGTCGACTGCCCGTACGGCGCAGGCGGCGCCGAGAAGCATGAGTGCGATGGCGAGGCCCTCGCGCAGGTGCGGGACGGCCAGCGGCGGCAGGAACTGCGCGATCGCCAGCCCGCCGGCGACCAGGGCGAGCGCCGTGCGGATCCAGGCCAGGAACGTGCGCTCGTTGGCGAGCGAGAAGCGGTAGTCGGGCGTGCTGCCGACGCGTCGGACCTCCTCCGGGTCGAACCACCGCCTGATCCCGCCGAGCACCCTGCGATTATCCGTTCGCTGACGGCGCGACCGCCCGTCCGCCGCGAGAATGGCGGGATGACCGAGCCGTTGACGGAGCACGAGCGCACGACCCTGAAGGACGCCGCCTACGGGGCGGTGTTCCTCGTCTCCAACGCCGACCCGGGCCTGCTCGACATGGTCAAGGAGAGCTTCGCCGCCTCGAAGGTGCTCGCCGAGTCGCCGCGCACGGTGCGGGAGGTGCTGACCGAGGGGAGACTGCCCGCCTTGCCCCGGTCACCGGCGGAGCTCGAGGCGGTCGTGCTGCCGGCCCTGCGCCGCTCCATGGCGATCCTGCGGGCGAAGGCGCCGGACGAGGCCGACCGGTTCCGGACGACCGTGATCGAGGCGTGCACCCAGGCCGCCGTGGCCGACAGCGGGGTCCAGCCCACCGAGTCGGCGGCCCTGGCGAAGATCAGCTCTGCGCTGGAGGACTCCGCTCCCGACGACGGCCAGTGAGCTGCGCCACGCGGCGTGGGGCCGATGCTACCGACGGGTAACATGGGCGGTGGCCAACCGCACAGCGGTGGAGGTTGACCCGGTACGCGCCACTGCGAAAGGCTGCGCCACGTCGGCCTAACGCCCGTTCACTCGTCAGGAGGGTCGTCGAAACGCGATGAACATCGTCGTACTCGTGAAGCAGGTGCCGGACTCCGGCGCGGAGCGCCGCCTGAAGGCGGACGACAACACCGTCGACCGGGGATCGGCCAACAACGTCATCAACGAGATGGACGAGTACGCCATCGAGGAGGCGCTGCGTGTCCAGGAGGCCCACGGCGGTGAGGTGACGATCCTGACGATGGGGCCCGAGCAGGCCAGCGAGTCCATCCGCAAGGCGTTGTCGATGGGCCCGGACCAGGCCGTGCACGTGCTCGACGACGCCCTGCGCGGCTCGTGCGCGGTGGCCACCTCGAAGGTGCTCGCCGCGGCGCTGCGGACCTTGAACGCCGACCTGGTGCTCTGCGGCGCGGAGTCGACCGACGGGCGGGTGCAGGTGATGCCGCAGATGATCGCCGAGCGGCTGGGCGTGGCCGCGCTGACCGGCGCGCGCAAGCTGACCATCGAGGGATCGACGCTGACCATCGAGCGGCAGACCGAGGAAGGCTACGAGGTGGTGACCGCGCAGCTGCCGGCGGTCGTGTCCGTGTGGGACACCATCAACGAGCCGCGGTACCCGTCGTTCAAGGGGATCATGGCGGCGAAGAAGAAGCCGGTGCGTACCCTGTCGCTGGCCGACCTCGGCATCCCCGCGGACGAGGTGGGGTTCTCCGGCGCGACGAGCGTGGTGCTGGAGCACAGCCAGCGCCCGCCGCGCTCGGGCGGTGTCAAGGTCGAGGACTCCGGCGACGGCGGGGTCAAGCTGGTCGAGTTCCTGGCTTCCGAGAAGTTCGTGTGAGGGCGTGGCATGGCTGAGGTTCTGGTTGTCGTCGACCACTCCGGCGGGGCGGTCAAGAAGGTCACCCTGGAGATGCTCACCCTCGCGCGTGACCTGGGTGAGCCCGCCGCGGTGGTGCTGGGCGGCCCCGGCACGGCTGCCGCGCTGACCGGGAAGCTGGGCGAGTACGGCGCGGCGAAGGTGTACGCGGCGGAGCACGAGGACCTGGACGCGTACCTGGTGGCGCCGAAGGCGACCGTGCTGGCGTCGCTGGTCGGTTCGGTGTCCCCGGCCGCGGTGCTGCTGCCCTCGACCCAGGAGGGCAAGGAGATCGCCGGCCGGCTGGCGGTGAAGCTCGACAACGGGCTGCTCACCGACGTGGTGGAGCTGTCCGCCGACGGGGTGGCGACCCAGGTGGTCTTCGCCGGCTCCACGATCGTCAAGTCGAAGGTGTCGCGCGGGCTGCCGCTGGTGACCGTGCGGCCGAACTCGGTGACGCCGGCGCCCGCGCCGACCACCCCGATGGTGTCGACCGTCGAGGTGCAGCTCACCGACGCCGACCGCCTCGCGCGGGTCGTGGAGCGGGTGGCCGAGCCGAAGGGCGCCCGGCCGGAGCTGACCGAGGCGTCGGTGGTGGTCTCCGGCGGGCGCGGCGTGGGCAGCGCGGAGAACTTCAAGCTGGTCGAGGAGCTGGCCGACCTGCTCGGCGGCGCGGTGGGTGCGTCGCGGGCGGCCACCGACTCCGGGTTCTACCCCCACCAGTACCAGGTGGGGCAGACCGGCAAGACCGTCTCGCCCCAGCTGTACATCGCGCTGGGCATCTCCGGAGCGATCCAGCACCGCGCCGGCATGCAGACCTCCAAGACGATCGTCGCGGTGAACAAGGATCCCGAGGCGCCGATCTTCGAGCTCGCCGACTTCGGTGTGGTCGGCGACCTGTTCAAGGTCGTCCCGCAGGCGATCGAGGAGATTCGCAAGCGCAGGTAGCCGGACCGGGAACCGGGCGGCGGCGCCACGGCTCGTCGTGATTGTGGCGAGCACGCGCTGTCTCCTCCGGTGGCTGGGCGCCGGCGCCCTGGCTCTGGTTCTCGCCTCCGCCGGCTGCACCGGTCTGGCGGGTCCGGATTCGCGGGCGGCGCCGGCGACGTCTGTCGCCGGCGCCGCCCCGTCCGTCGAACCGTCCGTCGAACCGTCCGTCGAACCCTCCGTCGTGCCCGGCGGCTGCGGACAGACCCCGCTGCTGTCCGGCGCCCCGCCGCACTGGACCGGCCCCGCGAGCCCTCCGGCGGATCTGCCGTACGTGGTGTCGCGCGAGGGCAACCTGGTCGGCGTGGTGTTCGGGCACCCGCTGCAGGCCCCGCCGCGCTCCGCGGAGCGCAACAACAAGATCCTGTGGATCGTTCGGGAGCCGCGCAACGGCTCGGATCTCCGGCTGACGCTGAGCCTCGCCGGCCGGGCCGGGCCGCCGGTGACGGTCAGCAGGCCGGCCAACTCGTCGCCGGGGGAGATCTATCCGTCCATCGTGGATGTGCCGGCGGCCGGGTGCTGGACGGTCGTCGCCGAGTGGGACGGGCACCGGGCCACCCTGGAACTGGCGTACGGGGAGGCGGGGTAGGCCCGCCCCGCCCCGGCCCTGCGCACCGCCACCGCCCTGACCGCGACCACGGCGGTGCCGGACGGGCGCGGGCTACGCTTGGCGGCGATGGCCTACCTGGATCATGCCGCCACCACACCGATGCTCGCCGAGGCGGTCGACGCGTACGCGGCGACCGCGCGCGAGGTCGGCAACCCGTCGTCGCTGCACGCGCCCGGGCGCCGGGCCCGGCGCCTGGTCGAGGAGGCGCGCGAGCGGATCGCCGCCGCGCTCGGTGCGCGCCCGTCCGAGGTGATCTTCACGGGCGGTGGCACGGAGAGCGACAACCTCGCGGTCAAGGGCATCTACTGGGCGCGTCGGTCCGAGGACCCGAAGCGCACCCGGATCATCGCCAGCGCCGTCGAGCACCACGCGGTGCTCGACGCGGTGCTCTGGCTGCACACGCACGAGGGCGCCTCGGTGAGCTGGCTGCCGGTGGACCCGGCCGGACGGGTGGAGGTCGCGGCGCTGCGCGCCGAGCTGGACCGCCACCGCGACGAGGTCGCGCTGGTCACCACGATGTGGGCGAACAACGAGGTGGGCACCCTCCAGCCGGTCGACGAGATCGCCGCCGTCGCGGCCGAGTACGGCGTGCCGTACCACACCGACGCCGTCCAGGCCGTCGGGCAGGTGCCGGTGGACTTCGCCGCCTCCGGCGCGGCCGCGCTCACCGTGACCGGGCACAAGCTGGGCGGGCCGGGCGGCGTGGGCGCCCTGCTGCTCGCCCGTGAGGTGCCGTGCGTGCCGCTGCTGCACGGCGGCGGGCAGGAGCGCGACATCCGCTCGGGCACCCTCGACACCGCGGGCATCGTGGCGTTCGCGACCGCGGTGGAGGTGGCGGTCAAGGGCCAGCAGGACTTCGCCGCCCGCGTCGGCGCGCTGCGCGACGACCTGGTGGCCCGGGTACGCCGGGCGGTGCCGGACGCGATCTACAACGGCGACCCGGTCGACCGGCTGCCCGGCAACGCGCACTTCTCCTTCCCCGGCTGCGAGGGCGACGCCCTGCTGCTGCTGCTCGACGCCCAGGGCATCGCCTGCTCCACGGGCTCGGCCTGTTCCGCGGGCGTGGCGCAGCCGTCGCACGTGCTGCTCGCGATGGGCGCCGACGAGAAGCTGGCGCGCTCCACGCTGCGCTTCACCCTGGGGCACACCTCGACCGCGGCGGAGGTCGACGAGCTGCTCGCCGCGCTGCCCGGGGTCGTCGAGCGGGCGCGGCGCGCCGGCGCCATCCGGTCGGCGCGCGGCTGAGGTCGAAGCGCTCTCCGTCCGGCCGGATACCCTTGTCGGGTGCGAGTGCTAGCCGCGATGTCCGGGGGCGTCGACTCGGCGGTCGCCGCCGCGCGGGCGGTCGACGCCGGGCACGACGTGACCGGCGTGCACCTCGCGCTCGCCCGCAACCCGCAGACCTACCGCTCCGGCGCCCGGGGCTGCTGCACGCTCGAGGACGCCCGCGACGCCCGGCGGGCCGCAGACGTGATCGGGATCCCGTTCTACGTCTGGGATCTCGCCGACGAGTTCCACCACGCCGTGGTGGACGACTTCGTGCGCGAGTACGCGGCCGGGCGTACCCCCAACCCGTGCCTGCGCTGCAACGAGAAGATCAAGTTTGCGGCGGTGCTGGACCGCGCCCTGGCCCTGGGCTTCGACGCGGTGGTCACCGGCCACCACGCCCGGATCGGCCCGGACGGCCTGCTGCGCCGCTCCGTGGACCTCGCCAAGGACCAGTCGTACGTGCTCGCGGTGCTCACCCGCGAGCAGTTGGCGCACTCGATGTTCCCGCTCGGCGACTCGACGAAGGCCGAGGTCCGCGCGGAGGCGGCCCGGCGCGGGCTGGCCGTGGCCGACAAGCCCGACTCGCACGACATCTGCTTCATCGCCGACGGCGACACGCGGAAGTTCCTGCGTTCGCGGCTCGGCGAGGCGCCCGGCGACATCGTCGACGCCACGACCGGCGCGGTGCTCGGCCGGCACCGGGGGGCGCACGCGTACACGGTGGGGCAGCGCCGGGGGCTCGGTCTGGACCGGCCGGCGCCGGACGGGCGGCCGCGCTACGTGCTGTCCATCACCCCGGTCACCAACACCGTGACCGTCGGACCGGCCGAGGCCCTCGACGTGTCCACCGTGTACGGGGAGCATCCAGTCTGGATGGTTACAGAGACCACGGTGGAGTGTGAGGTGCAGTTGCGGGCGCATGGGGAGACGGTGCCCGCCACGGTGCGGCTCGACAATGGTGTGCTGCGCGCCGACCTGCGCCGGCCCGCGCGCGGCGTCGCCCCCGGCCAGGCGATCGTGGCCTACCGCCCCGACCCGGGCGGCGACGTGGTGCTCGGCTCCGCCACGATCTTGCGCACCGAACCGGCCGTCGCCACCGCCCCGACACCCGCGTCGATCATGAGCGTGTCGGCGGACACGCCCAGTGCGTCTGCGAGTTAACTCATGATCGACACAGACAGGGGTAACGGCTGGGCGTGGCCGGCGGGCAGCGCGACCGGGATCGGGTCGCTGCCCGGCACCGACATCGTCGAGGCGGTCAAGACCGTCCTCGGCGAGCTGCCGGAGTTCCCGTACCTGCCCGAGCTGCCGGCGCGCGGGCCGGGGGCCGACGCGATCGGGCGCACCGCCGCGCTGCTGGTGGACCTGCCGGTCGAGGTGTACGCCGCCCGGTGGCGCATCGCGGGGCGGCCGGGCCGGGACCTGCGGCGCGCCCACGACCTGCGGGAGCGGGATCTCGACGCGCTCACCGAGGAGGCGGCCGAGTTCGCCGGGCCGCTCAAGGCCCAGGCCGTGGGGCCGTGGACCCTCGCCGCCGCGCTCGAGCTGCCCCACGGCGGCCCCGTGCTGCGCGACCCCGGCGCCGTGCGGGATCTGGCCGCGTCGCTCGCCGAAGGGCTGCGCGCGCACGTGGCCGAGCTGCGCGCCCGCCTGCCCGGGGCCAGTCTGCTGCTGCAGCTCGACGAGCCGTCGCTGCCCGCCGTGCTCGCCGGACGCGTGCCGACCGAGAGCGGGTTCGGCACGCTGCCCGCGGTGGAGCCCGGCACCGCCGTCGGCGCGCTCCGGTCCATCGTGGACGCGGTCGGCGTGCCGGTGGTCGTGCACTGCTGCGCCGCCGACGTACCCCTGCGGTTGCTGCGGGACGCCGGCGCCGCCGCCGTCGCCGTCGACCTGAACCTCGCCAACGATCTGGACGCGCTCGGCGAGGTCCTGGACGGTGGGCTCGGGCTGCTGGCCGGGGCCGCCGCCACGACGTCCACCCGGGCGCCGTCGTCGGCCGACATCGCGTCCCGGGTACGCCGGCTGTGGCGGGACCTGAGCCTGCCGTTCGACCGGATGCCCGCGCAGGTCGTGGTGACCCCCGCCTGCGGGCTGGCCGGAGCCTCGCCGGAGTACGCCCGGGCCGTGCAGGCGGCGTGCCGGGAGGCCGGGCGGCGGCTGGCCGACGAGCCGGAGGCCGGCTAGGCCCGCACCGCGACACCGAGCCCCACCGTGACACGGAGCCCCGCCGCGACACCTAGCCCTGCCGGGCGTCCTTGACGAACACGATCCCGTCGGTGCTGGCCACGTGGGCCGGGTCGAGCGGGGCGTAACCGAACCAGGGGGACACCCGGGCAGCCGGCGTCACGTCGGCGAGGGCGGCGGCCAGCCGGCGGGGGTCGACGAGGTGGCGCTCCCCCGGGAGCGCGTACAGCATCCCCTCGATGGTGTCCGGGGGCGGGGCGTCGACTCCGTGGTGAGGAATCGTGCCGAGGGCCGTGGCGAGGAAGGCGTACCCCTCGCCCAGGTGGGCGCCGACGATCGCACCGGCGCTCCACCACTCCACCGGCCCCTCCCACATCTGCATCGTGCTCTGGGGCCGTTGCAGGTGCGCGTTGTGGGCGTAGACCAGCGTCGGGCCGCGCTCGGCGAGGGCGAGCAGGTTGGCCGCCATCATCGAGTCCCGCACCGCGCACAGCCGGGCCATGCGGCGCGGCGACGTGTCGGCCATCCAGAAGTGGTAGCGCAGCAGCCCGGTCGCGGTCCGCCCGTACAGGCGGGCTCGGTGCCAGTCCTCCCGCGACGACGCCGCGATCAGGTGAGGCGTCTGCGCGTCGAGCAGGGCCACCAGGTCGTCGGCGAGCAGCCGCAGCTGTCCGGCCTCAGGCGTGCGCCCCACGGACTGGGACGGGTCCATCATCGCGGCGGGATTCGTCCACCGGTCGTCTGCGCCGAGCAGGCGGTCGAGCGTCTCCGCGGTGCAGGGGAGCAGGTCGGCGTCCACCCAGGCGGTGAGGTAGGCGTGGAGCGCGATGAGCGCCTGCCGAGGGCTCGCCGCGCCCGTGATCTCCAGCGGGCCGTCGAAACCGGCGAAGCGCAGCTGCTCGGAGGCGGGCCGACCCTCGTTGTACGCGCGCATCCAGCGCACCAGCTCGCTGTTGGCCGCAAAGGCGCCGAACCCGTGGCTGAAGCCGTTGGCCATGACCTCGTCGAGGCTGCCCGTGCCCGACGTGACGTAGTCGTCCACGACCAGGCCCATCATGCAGTCGCTCTCGATCGCGATCGTCCGGTAGCCCTCCAGCTCGACGAGCTGCCGGAAGAGATCGTTTCGCAGGTCGAGCAGGACCTCCTCGCCGTGGGTGGGCTCGCCCAGGGCGAGCAGCCGCGGCCGGGTCGCAAGCAACCCCATGACGGCGGCGGCGTCAACAGCATGCGTGGTGTCGGTGATGCCAGCACTCATACCCTCAACGGTATCGTTGAACCGTCGGTTGAAACTTTCCCGCTATTTCAGCAGAGCAATGGGGCGAAACCTTAAAGACAGAGGGCGGCTCAGGCCGGTGGATCTGGCGCGTGAGCACGGTCTGTCCACCCAGGCGGTCCGCAACTACGAGGCGGCGGGGATCCTGCCCAGCGCCGAACGCACTCCGCACGGGTACCGCACGTACACGGCGCTGCACGCGCAGGCGCTGCGCGCGTTCCTCGCCCTGGTGCCCGGATACGGCCACCAGACGGCCACGTCGATCATGCAGGCGGTCAACCGGGACGCGACCGAGGAGGCGCTCCGGCTCATCGACTCCAGCCACGCCCAGCTGCTCGACGACCGCCGCACCCTCCAGTCGGTCGAGGCCGCGCTTCGCGACCTCGAGCCGGTGCCGCAGGAACGCGGCGAGATGTTCGTCGGCCCCCTGGCGAGAAAGCTCGGCGTCCGCCCCGCCACCCTCCGCAAATGGGAACGCGCTGGCCTGGTCCAGCCGCGCCGCGACCCGCGGACGGGGTACCGGGTCTACGGCGCGGCCGACGTGCGCGACGCCCGGCTGGTCCACCAGCTCAGACGGGGCGGCTACCTGCTGGAGCAGATCGCCCCGGTCATCGCCCAGGTGCGCTGCGCCGGAGGCGTCGCGCCGCTCGAGTCGATGCTGCGGGACTGGCGCGCCCGGCTGGCGGCCAGGGGCCGCGCGATGCTCACCGGCGCTGCCGCTCTCGACGCCTACCTCACCTGCCGGGACAGGCTCAGGCACGGCACGACGCTTCGGCACGACCAGGGCCGGGGCACCCCGATATCCCCGAACCGCCGCCCCGCCACCACCCCGCCCCGATAATCGAAGGAGGGGCGCGACCGCCGCCGCGACGGCACACGGATGAGGGGCGGGTCGATGCGGCAGACGCTGAGGCTGGGTCGGATCGCGGGCATCCCCGTGGGGGTCCACTGGTCGGTTCTGGTCATCATGGCGCTTCTCACCCAGGGCCTGGCGCTGACCATCCTGCCGGCCACCGCCGGCGGCCTTCCCGCCGTCACGTACTGGGTGGTCGGGGTCCTCGTCTCGGTCGTCTTCCTGCTGGCGCTGCTCGCCCACGAGCTGTCCCACGCGCTGGTCGCCCGCCGGTACGGCATCCAGGTCAGACGGATCACGCTGTGGCTGCTCGGCGGGGTCGCCGAGCTCGAGGGTGAGCCGCCGCACGCCCGCGCCGACCTGCTCATCGCCCTGGCCGGCCCCGCGACGAGCCTGGCCGCGGCGGCGGTCTTCGGCGGCGGCACGCTGCTCGCCTCCGCCGCGGACGCGGCACCTCTGCTGATCAGCGGCCTCGGCTGGCTCGCCGTCGTCAACGCGGTGCTCGCGGTGTTCAACCTGCTGCCCGGCGCGCCGCTCGACGGCGGCCGGGCGCTGCGGGCCGCGGTCTGGTGGATCCGCGGCGACCGGGGCGCCGCGCAGCGGGTGGCCAGCCGCGCCGGGGTGGTCCTGGGCCTGCTGCTGATCTTCGCGGGGGTGGCGGAGGTGCTCATCACCCGCAACCTCGGCGGCATCTGGCTGGCGCTGGTGGGGTGGTTCCTGACCACGGCGGCGCGGGCGGAGAACGTGGGGACGCGACTGCGGGAGGTGCTCGGCGACCTGCGGATCCGCGACATCATGAGCAGCCCGGCAGTCTCCGGCTCGACGAGCCAGACGGTCGACGACTTCATCGCGTCGGTCGCCCGCCAGCACCCGCACCCCGCCTACCCGGTGGTGAGCCCGGAGGGTCAGTTCACCGGCGTGGTCACGCTCGCCGGGCTGGCCGAGGTGGCCGGGCCGGAGCGGTCGTCGGTGCGGCTCGACGCGGTGCAGGTGCCGCGCTCGGAGGTGACCGTGCTCGACCCGGCCGCGTCGGTGGCCGAGAACGCCGCGGCGCTGCTGGCGGACGGGCACCGGCTCGCCGCGGTCGTCTCCGACGGCCACCTGGTCGGCGTGGTCACCGCCGGGGACGTCAACCGGACCATCGAGATGGCCTCGTTGCAGCGGCCACCCGGGCGCGGGCAGGCGCCGGGCCCGCCCTCCGAGCCCGGCCCGTGGCCAGGGGCCGGGCCGCCGTCGGGCAGTGGACAGCCCGGTTAGGCCGCACCGATACGTCGCGTCGGCTCACGAGGCCGGTGGGCGCTCCGCGATCGCGGAGACCTGGTCGATCAAAGAATGCAGTTCCGCAGCACCCATGCCTCGGACACGCCGGGCGCTGACCTCGAACCGGGCGCCGTCCGGCCGTCGTACCACCACCCGGGTATCCGACGTCCGGTGTCGCAGCCATGTGATCAGGGCCGTGGCCAGAGCCGCCAGCCCTGGTCCGCCGACATCCGCGACCAGGCTCAGCGCCGTCTCGCTGAGCGCACCCGGCTGCCGCCTTCCTTCGACCAGCCGGGTCCGGTTGCGAAGCTGCTCCTGCTCGCCCAGCCACCTGCCGAGCTCACGCAGCAACTCGGCGTCCCTGTGCCGCGCGTCGGTCACTGTCACGGTCACCCTCACTGACGACTCCTGAGTTCGACGGTGGGTTGACGGAACACTTAGGATCGGTGATAGCAACTCTGTATGTAGAAGTTTACATGTCTATGGGCGTCTGTGATCATCCATCCACACGGGAGTGACATGAGCCCATCGGAACCGCCGAACGCGCCAGTCCCTGCCCCGTCCGTCCCGTCGGCCAGCACATCGGATGGAGTGGGAGCCGACGCCCGCGCACCGCTCCTCGAGCGGCTGGCTGAGGGGCGGCCGACCAACTTTCCGAGCGTGGCTGGATGGCTGAAGGTTGGCATCTTCCGCAACATGCGCGGTGTGATGACCGCGCTCATCGCCGCCTGGCTCAACCTGCCCCTCGCGGTGGCCCTGGCGGTGGTGAACGCGGTGCTATCCGGTGTGTTCGGGCTGGTCGGCGCCGTGATCGGCTTTGAGAGCATGCGTGAGGCGGTGGCCGAAATCCCCGTGGTCGGCGAGGCGTTGGCCAATCTGCTGACCGGCTCGGGCGGGGTGCTGCTGCCGCTGCTGGCAGTGTTCGTCTTTGCGGTGCTCGGGTTCGTGTTGGCCGGTCTCTGGGTGTTCGTCGCGCCGTTCCAGGAGGGCACACTGGAAGGCATCAGCACCCTCGTCGGCGCGGTGGTCGGCGGTCTGCTCGTCGGCCTGCTATACACCGTCTACCGGGTGGTGTGCGAGCGCTGGCTCCTGCGGATCACCGGTGCCCGCAGGCTGAGCCGGCGGGAGGCCGAGCTGCTGCTGCCGATCGTACGGGAATGTGCCGCACGACTTGGTCTCACTAACCACCCACCCGTGCTCATCGACGACACGCGGGAAGCGAACGCTCTGGCGTACACCCGGCACATCGTCATCAATCAGGGTCTGCTGGAGGAGTTCAACTACGACCGCGAGGCGATCGCCGCGGTCGTCAGCCACGAGCTCGTGCACTGGCGCAACGGCGACCCGATCTCGGCGGTCTTCGTCCGCGGCGTCGCTCTGCCGCTGTACCTCCCGCAGGCGGGCGCCGGCTGGCTGCTGCAGCGGGCCGGTTCCTCCGTCGTGCTGCGCTTCCTGGTCTGGGCCGTGTTCTGGCCCGTGTTCATCACGGTGAAATACGTGGTGCTGCCGATGCAGGCGGCCGATGCCCGGCAGGCGGAGTACCGGGCCGACCAGGGGGCGGTGCTGGTTGGGCATCGGGTGGGGATGCGTCGCGTCCTGAACCGGTTCCGGCAGTTCGAGAGCGGGCGCAACGGGTGGGTGGCCGCGGTCTGTGCCACGCACCCACCCAACGAGCTGCGCCTGGAGCGGCTGGAGGAGCCGGGTGGGCACTATCCGCTGCCGGACGAGGAGGCGCCACCCCTGCCGATCCCGGTGGTACTCGGCGGAAGGGACTGACGCATGCGCACCCTGGCCGCCTGTCCCGCGTGCCGTACCGCCGTTCCGGCCGGCGTGCGCGACTGCCTGCGGTGCGGGCATGCGGTGGCTGAGCCGGTCCGGCGATGCCCAGCGTGCGGACGGCCCACCGGTGCGACGGCGCGGTTTTGCGCGCACTGCGGGCAACGGCTGGACGAACCGCCGCTGGACGAGCGGCCGCCCGCGGGGGAACGCGGGGTGCCGCAGGCGCCGGTCGGCACCACCGACGTGATGCTCCAGCCGCGTTCGTACCGACGGCACGTGCTGGTGGGCGCCGTCGTGGTCGGCGCCGTCGTCGTCGCGCTGTGTGCCGTGCAGGCCGTCGAGTGGCTGTTCTTCCGTCCGCAGCACACGGTCTCGGCGTACTTCGACGCGCTCGCCGCCCGGGACGCGGCCGCTGCCGGTCGTCTGCTCGACGACGGCGGTGACGACGGGGTCATCGCCGCCGTGCTGGGTCCTGAGGCGCTGACGTCGGACGGCTACACCCCGCCCGCGGACGTCCGCATCCGGGGCGTGCAGACGAGCGACGACACCGCCTTCGTCGAGGTCAGCTTCGAGCTGGGCGGCGAGCGGCGAGACCTGACCCTGCACCTGCGCCGGGACGCCCGACGCATGGCCGGGCTCTTCGACCGGTGGCGGATCCTGGACGGCCGCTATAAGGTCAGCGTGCGGGCGCCTGGTCTCGACACCGTGGTGATCGCCGGGGTTCCGGTCCGGTTCCCGGAGGGCGCGCACGAGGTGACCGTGGCGGCCTTCCCGGGCGCCTACTCGGTGGCGCTGCCCGAGCATCCCCTGTTCACGGCGGCGGAGGCGACCCTGTACGCGGGTGTCGTGTCGGAGGATCCCGACCCGACCGTCGAGATCATTCCGGCCATCGCCCCGGCCGCGCGCGACGAAATCGAGCGGCAGGTGCGGGCCCACCTCGACACGTGTGCGGAGAGCACAGAACTGGCACCGGAAAACTGCCCGTTCTTCGTGTTCAGCTTCTTCAGAGACGTGCAGAGCGTGCGCTGGCAGATCGACCGGTACCCCACGATCAGCGTGGACGTGGATGCCGGTGGCCGCCGCGCCTTCGTCAGAACCATCACCCGCGGTCTCGCCGTAGCCGTCTGGGAGGAGGTGACCTGGGACGGCCGCACCGTGGAGAACACCGACGAGGTTGCCTTCTCCGTGTCCGGGGTCGTGACCGTGTCCGGCGGCACTTTGACGTTCCGACCCGCCGGCTGACCGGGCGCTCGCCGCCGGGCCCGCCGGATGTCAGTGCGGCGCGTTACCGTGCGAGGGTGGCCGAAGACGCGATCCCGCAGCAGGTGACCGCCGCGCAGGAGGAGGCGGCCGGCGGCCAGCCGCCGCCGGAGGCCCAGGAGCGGCACGCGGCGCTGAGCCAGGAGATTGACGAACACCAGTACCGGTACTACGTGCTCGACGCGCCGACGATCTCCGACGCCGAGTACGACGCGCTCATGGCGCAGTTGACCGCGCTGGAGGAGACGTACCCGGCGCTGCGGACGCCCGATTCGCCCACCCAGCGCGTCGGCGGCACGTACTCGACGGATTTCCGGCCGGTCGCGCACGTCGAGCCGATGATGTCGCTGGACAACGCGTTCGACGACGAGGAACTCGCCGCCTGGGCCGAGCGGGTCGAGCGGGACGCCGGCGGCCCGGTGCGGTACCTGTGTGAGCCCAAGGTCGACGGGCTGGCGATCAGCCTCACCTACGAGCGGGGCGTGCTCGTGCGGGCGGCGACCCGCGGCGACGGACGCACCGGCGAGGATGTGACCCCGAACGTGCGCACGATCCGCGAGGTGCCGCACCGGCTGACCGGCGACGACGTGCCCGAGCTGATCGAGGTCCGGGGCGAGGTGTACTTCCCGGTCGCCGCGTTCGCCGACCTCAACGCCAGCCTGGTCGAGCAGGGCAAGGCCCCGTTCGCGAACCCGCGCAACGCGGCCGCCGGCTCGCTGCGCCAGAAGGACCCGCGCATCAGCGCATCGCGACCGCTGCGCCTGGTCGTCCACGGGCTCGGCGCGCGCCGCGGCTTCGAGCCGCGCTCGCAGTCGCATGCCTACGAGGCGCTGCGCGCGTGGGGGCTGCCGACCAGCACCCGGTGGCGGGTGGTCGAGGACCTGGCCGGCGTGCGGGAGTACATCGCGTACTACGCCGAGCACCGCCACGACGTCGAACACGAGATTGACGGTGTGGTGGTGAAGGTCGACGACGTGCGGATCCAGCGCCGCCTCGGCTCGACCTCCCGGGCTCCGCGCTGGGCGATCGCGGTCAAGTACCCGCCGGAGGAGGCCAACACCCGCCTCCTCGACATCCAGGTCAACGTCGGGCGGACCGGGCGCGTCACCCCGTACGCCGTGCTGGAGCCGATCTACGTGGGTGGCGTGACGATCACCAACGCGACCCTGCACAACGCCCAGGAGGTCCGGCGCAAGGGCGTGCTGATCGGTGACACGGTCGTGGTACGGCGGGCGGGTGACGTCATTCCCGAGATCGTCGGCCCGGTCGTGGACCTGCGCGACGGGACCGAGCGCGAGTTCGTCATGCCGACGCACTGCCCGGAGTGCGGCTCGCCGTTGGCGCCCACGAAGGAGGGCGAGGTCGACATCCGCTGCCCGAACAACAGATCATGCCCGGCCCAGTTGCGCGAACGCGTGTTCCACCTCGCCGGGCGCGGCGCGCTCGACATCGAGGTGCTGGGGTACAAGGCCGCGATGGCGCTCCTCGACGACCGGGTGATCACCGACGAGGGGGACCTGTTCGCGCTCACCCCGGAGAAGCTCGCCACCAGCGACTTCTTCGTCAACAAGGACGGTTCGCTCGGGTCCAACGCGGTCAAGCTGCTCGCGAACCTGGAGGAGGCGAAGAAGCGCCCGCTGTGGCGGGTGCTGGTGGCGCTGTCGATCCGACACGTCGGCCCGACCGCGGCGCAGGCCCTGGCCCGGGAGTTCGGGTCGGTGGACGCGATCGCGGAGGCCTCGGTGGAGCGGCTCGCCGAGGTGGAGGGCGTGGGCCCGACCATCGCTGAGTCGATCAAGGAGTGGTTCGCCGTCGACTGGCACCGCCAGGTCGTCGAGAAGTGGCGGGCGGCGGGCGTGCGGATGGCCGAGGAGCGCGTGGAGACCGGCCCGCGGCCCCTCGAAGGCGTCACCGTCGTGGTGACCGGCACGCTCGAGGGCTACTCCCGGGAGAGCGCCGCCGAGGCGGTGACCTCCCGCGGCGGCCGGGTGACGGGGTCGGTGTCGAAGAAGACCGACTTCGTGGTGGTGGGCGAGAACCCGGGGTCCAAGTACGACAAGGCGGTGTCGCTCAAGATCCCGATCCTGGACGAGGCCGGATTCGAGGTGCTGCTCAACGAGGGACCGGAAGCGGCACGGAAGCACATCAGAGTGTAGAAGCGCCGCGTACGGGAAAAGACACGTAGAATCCGGGCGTCACCGCGGCGGCAGGGAGGTATCGGGATGGAGCCCACGACCCTGCGCAACGCCGCCCCGTCCAAGCGACGGGGCGTCTTTTTCGGCTACTTCGCCGCGGTCGTCGCGCTCGGGGCGCTCGCCGTCGCCGGTGCGGTGTCCCAGCTGCCAGCCGAGCTGCGCGCGGCCCCGCCCGCGTTCTGGCTGATCGCGGCCCTCGCGGTGCTCGTCGACGCCCGACCGTTCCGTGCCCCCGGCCGCCGCGACCCCGCGGTGGTCTACCCGTCGATCTGCCTCACCTTCGCCATCCTGCTCACCTGGGGCCTGGGCCCGGCGATCCTCGTGCAGACCGCCGCCGTGCTGGTCGTGGCGCTGCGCCAGCGGCACGCGCCGTGGCGGGCGGCGTTCAACGCCGGCCAGTACGCGCTGTCGTTCGCCGCCGCGGCCGCCGTACTCGACCTCGCCGCGCCGGACCCGCTCGGGGCCGGCGCGGGCGCACCGGCCTGGCGAGGGCTGCCGGTCGTCCTGGCCGCGGCCGCGGCCTGGTTCCTCGTCAACGACCTGCTGGTCACCGTGGCGATCGCGCTGCGGTTCGGTGTGCCCTGGTGGCGGGTCGCGACCGGCACACTCGGCCCGGAGGCGCTGTCGACCGGGGCGCTGCTGCTGCTCGGGCCCGTGCTGGCGGTGGCCGCACAGGCCAGCACCGCGCTCATCCCGGTGATCTGGCTGCCGCTGTACGCCGTCGAGCGCATGGCGCGGCTGTCCCACGAGCAGGCGCGGGCCGCGCTGCTGGACCCGCTGACGGGGCTGGCCAACCGCGAGGCGCTGCTGGCCGAGGTCTCCGACCAGATCGCGGCGCACGCCGAGCGGGCCGCCCAGGACGGCACGGCCGGGCGCCTCGCCCTGCTGCTGCTCGACCTGGACCGGTTCAAGCACGTCAACGAGGCGCTCGGGCACGGAGTCGGCGACGAACTCCTCGTGGCGGTGGCGCGCCGGCTGCTCGGCGCGGTACCCCGCGGCGGCCTGGTCGCCCGGCTCGGCGGCGACGAGTTCGCGATCCTGGCGCCGACGGTGAGCGGCCCGGGCGAGGCGCGGGCCGTGGCGGCGCGGATCCAGGAGGCGTTGGCGGAGCCCGTGCTCCTCGACGGGCTGCCGGTCGACGTCAGCGGGTCGATCGGCGTGGCGATCTACCCGGAGCACGGCGGCGACTTCGCCGCCCTGATGCGCCACGCGGACGTGGCGATGTACGACGCGAAGCACCGCGGCGACGCAGTCGCCGTCTACCTGCCCGAGTCCGACCACAACTCCCCGGAACGGCTCGGTCTCCTCGCCGACCTGCGCCGCGCGCTGGAGACACCGGGGTGCGAGGAGATCGCGCTGTACTACCAGCCGCAGATCGCCCTGCGCACCGGCGAGGTGGTCGGCGTCGAGGCGCTGCTGCGCTGGCGGCATCCGGTGCGCGGGATGGTCAACCCCGAGGAGCTGATCCGGGCCGCCGAACACACCGCCGTGATGCGGCTGCTGACCCGCCGCGTCATCGACGACGTGGTCGCGCAGGTGGCCAAGTGGACCGCCGACGGGCTGTGGCTGCGCGCCTCGCTCAACGTCAGCGTGCGCGACCTGCACACCAACGAGATCGTCTCGCACCTGGCGTCGCGGCTGTCGGAGTACGGCGTGTCCGCGAGCCGGCTGCAGCTCGAGATCACCGAGGGCGCGTTGATGGTCGATCCGCGGCGGGTGCTCGCCACGATCACCGAGATAGCCGCGCTCGGGGTGGCCATCTCGCTGGACGACTTCGGCACCGGGTACTCGTCCCTGCAGCACCTGCGCCGGTTGCCGTTGACCGAGGTCAAGGTGGACCGCTCGTTCGTGATGGGCATGGCCGCGGACGGCTACGACTGCGCGATCGTCCGCTCCACGATCGAGTTGGCCCGCTCGCTCGGGCTGCGGATCGTCGCCGAGGGCGTCGAGGACGAGCAGACCTGGCGGCTGCTGGTGGAGGCGGGCTGCTGCGTCGCGCAGGGGTGGTTCTTCGCGCGGCCGATGCCGGGCGACGAGTTGCCCGCCTGGCTCGCCCGCTACCGTGCCCCGGTGCTGCGCCGCTCGTCGCGCGCCGCATCCTCCGGGGAGAAGCCGTCCCAGACGATCGACTGACGACCGTCCCCGGAGCGCACGTGAAGGCGGCCCGCCGCACGTGAAAGATCCACTCGATTTCGTGAATAGGGTGGGGTTGGCAGGTCACCGGATGCAGGATGTCGCGGTATCGCGGCGCCCCGGCGGCACCAGATTCGTGAAATCGCGGTGATCAGAGGCGCCGGACACCCCGGTTTCCCGGCAAATCGAGTCGATCAACGGCCGAGGCAGCGCGAGTTTCAGAATCGTGCGGGGTGGCCCCGGCGCGCGATACCGCGACATTCAGAAAATCGCGAACAGCCTGTGGAGAAGGGCAAACCGCCGGCCACCGGTCGGGGCAGTGCTGCCCGTGCTCGGGCCGGCGCGGCCGGCCGTGCGGCGGCCGTGGGCGACCTGGCCGGGATCCGGGTCCGCGGGGCGGCCGGGCGGCGGCGCACATAGAATCGCGCGGGTCGGGCATCGGACGGTGGGTCTCGGCGGGATCCGCCGACCAGACCGACGAGACCGCGACGCCATCGACGACCGGACCGGACGACCGAGGGAGCAGCCCATGGCCGCCATCTCCCGCGAGGAGGTCGCGCACCTGGCGCGCCTCGCGCGGCTCGCCGTCACCGAGGAGGAACTCGACACCTTCGCCGGTCAGCTGGACGTGATCCTCCAGGCGGTCGCGCGGGTGGGCGAGGTGGCCGCAGAGGACATTCCGCCGACCTCGCACCCGGTGCCGCTGACCAACGTGCTGCGCGACGACGTGCCGGTGCCCGGTCTGTCCCAGGAGGAGGCCCTGTCCGGCGCCCCCGACCACGAAGCTGGGCGGTTCCGGGTACCCCGGATTCTCGAGGCGGAGGAGTGACCGGCATGGGGGATCTGACCAGGAAGACCGCGGCCGAGCTGGGTCGGCTCCTGGCCGACGGGGAGGTCTCGGCGGAGGAGGTGACCCGGGCGCACCTCGACCGGATCGCCGAGGTCGAGCCCAAGGTGCACGCGTTCCTGCACGTGGACGCCGACGGCGCGCTGGCCGCGGCGCGGGAGGTGGACGCCCGCCGGGCGCGCGGTGAGAAGCTGGGGCCGCTCGCGGGCGTGCCGGTCGCGGTCAAGGACGTGTTCACCACCCGGGGCATGCCGACCACGTGCGGGTCGAAGATCCTCGAGGGCTGGGTGCCGCCGTACGACGCGACGATCGTGCGGCGCCTGCAGGAGCACGGGCTCGTGCTGCTGGGCAAGACCAACATGGACGAGTTCGCGATGGGCTCGTCCACGGAGTACTCGGCGTACGGGCCGACGTACAACCCGTGGGACCTGACGCGCATCCCGGGCGGTTCGGGCGGCGGCTCGGCCGCGTCGCTCGCCGCGTACGAGGCGCCGCTGGCGATCGGCACCGACACCGGCGGGTCCATCCGCCAGCCCGGCGCGGTCACGGGCACGGTCGGGGCCAAGCCGACCTACGGCGGCACGTCCCGGTACGGCCTCGTCGCGTTCTCGTCCTCATTGGACACCCCCGGCCCGTGTGCCCGCACTGTGGAGGATGCGGCTCTGCTGCACGAGGTCATCGGTGGGCACGACCCGCGTGACTCGACCTCGATCCCTGCGCCGGTACCGCCCGTCGTCGAGGCGGCCCGGCAGGGCGCGCGCGGGGACCTGTCCGGGGTGCGCCTCGGCCTGGTCCGTGAGTTCGACGGCGAGGGCGCCGAGCCGGGGGTGATGGCGGCGTTCCGCGATGCGGTGGACGCGCTGGCCAAGCTCGGTGCGGAGGTGCTCGAGGTCTCCTGCCCGCACTTCACGTACGCGCTGCCCGCCTACTACCTGATCGCGCCGAGCGAGTGCTCCTCCAACCTGGCCCGGTTCGACGGCGTCCGGTACGGGCTGCGGGCCGGTGACGACGGCACCAGGTCTCTGGAGGAGGTCATGTCGCTGACCCGCCAGGTCGGCTTCGGCCCCGAGGTCAAGCGGCGCATCATGATCGGCACGTACGCGCTGTCGGCCGGGTACTACGACGCCTACTACGGGCAGGCGCAGAAGGTGCGTACCTTGATCGCCCGGGACTTCGCGGCGGCCTTCGGGTCCGTCGACGTGCTCATCAGCCCCACCACCCCGTTCGTGGCGTTCCCGTTCGGCTCACGCACCGCCGATCCGTACCAGATGTACCTCGCCGACCTCTACACCATCCCGGCGAACATGTACGGCGGTCCGGCGATCTCGGTGCCGTGCGGACTGTCGGACGGGCTGCCGGTGGGGCTGCAGGTGATGGCGCCGACGATGGCCGACGACCGGATGTACCGGGTGGCGGCCGCGCTGGAGGCCGCGCTCACCCCGCTGACCCCGCCGGCCCTCTGATCACCGTCGGGTGGGCGCCACCGGGCTGACCGCCGGGGCGGCCGCTATCGCGCCGTACACGATGGCCGCCGCCGCGGCACCGGCGGCCGGACCGACCAGGTAGACCCAGATGTCGCCCCAGGCGGTCGCGCCGCCGGCGACGGTAAGGACGAGTTCGGGGCCGAGGGTGCGGGCGAGGTTCATCGAGCCGCCCGTCACGGCCCCGATGGAGAGCATGCCGAGGCCGAAGGCGAGCCCCACACCGATACCACGGATCTTGCGGGCAGGCCGGTCCTCTCTGGTCAGCGCGAAGAACGCGCAGACGAGGACGAACGTGGCGATGGCCTCGGCGAGCAGCGCGCTGATCAACCCGGCGCCCGTCCCGGCCCGAGGCGACAGCCGGGTGGCCCCGAGTCCCGCGGTGACACCGTCGGAGCCGTACACGGCCCACAGGAGCAGGGCGCCGAGCACGCCGCCGACGATCTGGGCGCCCGCGTACCTCGCCGCGTCGGCCCAGCCCATCCGTCCTTGGACGGCCACCGCCAGGGTGATCCACGGGTTGAAGTGACCGCCGGAGACGGGCCCGAAGACCCAGACGGCGATGGCGAGCGCCAGCGTGAAGCCCATGACGCCGCCGAAGAACCCTCCGGCGGCGGTGAGCAGCGCCCCGCCGCCGAAGAAGACCAGGAGCAGGGTGCCGAGCGCCTCGGCCCCGAGCCGGATCCCGGGCGCCCGCGCGTTGAGCCGCGTCACGAGTCGTCGGTTCATCCCAACCTCCCAGCGCGGTGGAACAGGGACCGACTCCGGGCCGCGAGCGGCGTCCCGGGAGCGGCGCAAGCAGCCTGAATCAGATATCTACTCCTAATATGGCACTGATCGCCCGGTTCCCCAAGGGTCGCGCGAGGGCGCCGGTGGAGTCACTCCGGCCGCGCTGCGTCGCCGCCGGGGCGGTGCGACTAGGCTTGCGCGGGTGACCAGCGTCCTGTCCACCGTCGACGACGTGGTGACCCGCTACGAGCCGGTCATCGGCATGGAGGTCCACGTCGAGCTCGGCACGACCACCAAGATGTTCTGCGGGTGCCTCACCCGCTTCGGCGCCGAGCCCAACACCCAGGTGTGCCCGGTCTGTCTCGGCCTGCCCGGCAGCCTGCCGGTGGCCAACCGCGCCGCTGTCGAGGCCACCATCCGCATCGGCCTCGCCCTGAACTGCACCATCGCGAGCTGGTGCCGGTTCGCGCGCAAGAACTACTTCTACCCGGACATGCCGAAGAACTTCCAGATCAGCCAGTACGACGAGCCGCTGTGCACGGACGGCTGGCTGGACGTCGAGGTGCAGGGCCCGGACGGCCCGCGGACGGTGCGCGTGGGCATCGAGCGGGTCCACCTTGAGGAGGACACCGGCAAGACGATGCACATCGGCGGGGCCACCGGGCGGATCCAGGGCGCGACCGAGTCGCTGGTGGACTACAACCGGGCCGGCATCCCGCTGGTGGAGATCGTCACCAAGCCGGTGGTGGGCACCGGGGAGCTGGCCCCGGCGGTCGCCCGGGCGTACGTGACCGAACTGCGCGACGTGATCCGCGCCCTCGGCGTCTCCGACGTGCGGATGGAGGAGGGCTCGCTGCGCTGCGACGTGAACGTGTCGCTGGGCCGGCCGGGTGGGCCGTGGGGAACCCGCACCGAGACCAAGAACGTCAACTCGCTGCGCAGTGTCGAGCGCGCGGTGCGGTTCGAGATGCTGCGCCAGGCGGCTGTGCTCGACTCGGGCGGCGTCGTGGTCCAGGAGACCCGCCACTTCCACGAGGACACCGGCGAGACCACCTCCGCGCGGACCAAGGAGACCGCCACCGACTACCGGTACTTCCCGGAGCCGGACCTGGTGCCGCTCGCGCCGGACCCTGCCTGGGTGGCCGAGCTGAGGGCCGCGCTGCCTGAGCTGCCCCGGGTGCGCCGCAAGCGGCTGCAGAACGAGTGGGGGCTGACCGACCTGGACATGCAGGCGATCGTCAACGCCGGGGCGGTCGAGCTGATCGAGCAGACCGTTGCCGCGGGCGCGACCCCGGAGGCGGCGCGCAAGTGGTGGCTCGGTGAGCTGGCCCGGCGCGCCAACGAGGCCGGGGTCGAACTCGCCGCCGTCGGCGCCACCCCCCAGCAGGTCGCGCAGCTGCAGCGGCTGGTCGACGCGGGCACGCTGACCGACAAGCTGGCCCGTACGGTGCTCGACGGAGTGCTCGCCGGCGAGGGGGACCCGGAGGAGGTCGTCGCCAAGCGGGGCCTCGCGGTGGTCTCCGATCCCGGGGCGCTGTCGGCGGCCGTGGACGAGGCGATCGCCGCCAACCCCGACGCGGCCGACAAGGTGCGCGCGGGCAAGGTGGCCGCCGTGGGCGTGCTGGTCGGCGCGGTGATGAAGGCCACCCGGGGACAGGCCGACGCCAAGGCGGTGCGCGAACTGCTGCTGGAGCGGCTCAGCTAGGACCCGGCGACGGGGTCCCGGTCGGCGCCGGCTGCGGCGGACTGTTGATGACGTGCCGCTCCAGCGTCACCATGGCCAGGCCCGTGCCGCCCACGCGGATGTCGTCGTACGCCTGCAGAGTCCTGGTCTCGTCGAAGTAGAGCACCGACAGCGCCAGCGGGGTCGGCTCCTCGTGCTCCAGCCCGCGCAGCCCCGCGCCTCCGGTGGAGCCCTGCACCAGCAGCAGCGTCGGCGGTTCGCCGTTGCGGGTGAGGGTGCGGACGTCCCGCGCGTGGGTGTGCCCGGCCAGCACGACCGGCACGTGGCCTGCCAGACCGCCGGCCGATTCCGGGTCGTGCACCAGCGCGACGTCCACCCGCTGCCCCGAGCGCTGGATCGTCTCGGCCAGGCGGCTCCCGGTCTCCAGCACCTGCTCCATCGTCTTCTGCGACTCGGCGGGAGTGGCGGGCGCCGTCTCCTTGTCCGGCGTGAACCGGGGGTCGGATATGCCGGCGAAGGTCAGCCCGGCGGCGGTGCGTACCTGGTCCTCGAGGACGATCGCGTTGGGATGCTGGGCCACCGCCGCGGAGACGATGGCCGAGTCGTGGTTGCCGCGGATGTAGACGTACGGCACGTCGAGCGCGGCGATCGACGAGACGTAGCGGGACGCCTCCTGCTGGGTGCCCCAGTCGGTGATGTCCCCGGTGTCCACCACCACGTCGATGTCGAACTGGTCCACCACCGAGTCGATGATGGACCAGGCGGACGGGTTGAGGTGCAGGTCGGAGACGTGCAGCACCCGCGTCGTGGACGGGTCCGGCTCGAAGACCGGCAGGGTCGAGACCGTCGTGTAGAGGCGGCTCACGTTGCGCACCAGGCGTTGCAGCTGCGCCCGGTACTCGTCGTAGCGGTCGGCGATCCGCTGCGCCTCCCCGACAACGGCCGGGGCGTTGACCAGCAGGCCCTCGTACCGGGGCTCCTGGATGGCCGTCGGGCGGAAGGTGCCGACCGCGACGCCGAGGCTGGCCGCGGTGATGCCGAGCGCCACGGCGCCGGTGATCGCGACGCGGCGCAGGTTCCGGAACACCAGCGCGGCCAGCGCCAGCGCGCCGAGCAGCGCGACGGCCAGCGTGCGCAGGGCGAGCCGGGTCAGGCCGGTCTCCACGTCCTGCACCGCGGTGTCGCTGGCCCGCACGATCCCCTCGGGGTCGGCGACCAGCGCCTGGGTGCGCCCCTGGTCGAGGTTGCCGAGCCGCAGCGACACGTGCGCCGGCCCGTCGTGGCTGTCCAGGGCGAGCGACCCCAGCGGCGGGATCTGCACGTCCGCGCCGCCGGTCAGGGACGGGGTGATCTGCAGTTCCGCGCTGAACGGTCCGACGTCGCTGGTGGTGCGGGCCCCGATGAGCACTCCGAGGACGATCCCCACGACGGCGACCGTGGTGACCGCGAGGACGGCCGCGACCCGGCGCATCCCGGGGCCGGGCGAGCGCAGCCGCTCGACGAGCCCACGCAGCCGACCGACGGCCGCGCGCAGCGTCACGGCCGTCACCAGCTCGCGGAACCACTGCCACATGGTCCCCATCATGACGCGCCCGGGGGGACGAGCGTCGGGCGTCAGCTTTTGCTGATCGCGGCGCCCCCCATGACCAGGCGCAGGATGCGGTCGTCGTCCGGGCGCGGATCGCCCCGGCGATCATGGTTGGAGGTGGTGACCCACAGCGACCCGTCGGGTGCGCGGACCGCGGTGCGCAGTCGGCCGTACTCGTCGTTGAGCAGGTCGCGCGGCGCGCCCAGGGCGCTGCCCGCGGCGGTCAGCTCGACCAGCCAGAGGCGCTCCCCCCGCAGGCACGCGGCGACGACGACATTGCCGAGGATCGCCATGCCCGACCAGGACGCCTCACTGGTCGGCTTGGTCACCAGCGGGTTCACGTACCGCGCGTCCTGGCCCATGCCTTCGACCTCGGGCCAGCCGAAGTTGCGCCCGGGCTCGATCCGGTTGATCTCGTCCCAGGTGCTCTGGCCGAACTCGGTCGCGTAGAGGCGCCCCTGGTTGTCCCAGTCGAGCCCCTGCACGTTGCGGTGCCCGTAGGACCAGACCAGGGAGTTGGGGAAGGGGTTGCCGGGCGCCGGCTGCCCGTCCATGGTCATCCGCAGGATCTTGCCGCCGAGGCTGGCCAGGTCCTGCGCGTGGTCGGTCCGCCCCGCGTCGCCCGTGCTGGCGTACAGGTACCCGTCGGGGCCGAAGGCCAGCCGGCCGCCGTTGTGGTTGCCGCCGGCGGGGATGCCGGTGACGATCGGCTGCGGGCGGCCGCCGAGCGTCAGGCGGGCGATACGGTTGTCCTCGCGCGTCGTGTAGTAGATGAAGACGGTGCGGTCGGTCTCGTAGGACGGGGAGACCGCGATCCCCAGCAGGCCGCCCTCGCCGCGCGGTTCGGCCTCGTCGATCGTCTGCACCGGCGTGACCTTCAGCCCGTCCGGCCCGGTCTCCGGCCCGACCTTGAGGATCCGGCGGGTGTCCCGCTCGGTGACCAGCGCGCCGCCATCGGGCAGGAACGCCACCCCCCAGGGCACGCGCAGCCCCTTGGCGAGCACGGTGAGCGCACTGCCTTCGCCGCCGCTGCCTGACCGGGTGGCCGGGGCGGTGGGGGTGGGCAGGCTGGGCGGCGCGGCGGCCTGGTCCGGTGGCGGGGGGCCGAAGCCGCACGCCGCGAGCACGGCGAGCGCCGTGAGCGCGGCGAGGGTACCGACCGCGCGGGTGCTGGCGGTGGTCACGCGGTCCAGCCTAACCACGACGGGCACCCCACACTGATCACCTCTCCTCCACTCACCTGACCGGTTCCGCCGGCCGCGTCCTGCCCTGGCGCTCCGGCCGGCTGCGGGCCGCCCTAGGAGAGAGGCATGCGGGCGACGGCGGGTTCCGCGGCCGCGCGGGCGGTCAGCGCGGGCGGTCAGCGCGCGGCGTCGGGCGTGTCGGTCGCCTCGGCAGGGGTGGCGATCAGCTCCTGGCCGCTCGCGGCGATCAGCCGGGGCAGGTCGGCGGGGGTGACGGCGGTCAACGGGACCACGGTGCCGTCGGTGAGCACCGCCGCAACCCGGCCGTGGGCGGCCGGAACGAGGTGCGCGATCCGGGTCCAGGGCAGCCGCCGGCCGCCGAACAGCGCGGTCACCCGCAGGCCGTCGGCGTCGGCGTCGGTGCCGGCCCGCCACGCCCAGACCGCGACGGCCAGCGGCACCAGCAGGATGGGCGCTAGCCACGGCGCGGCGGCCGCCAGCGGAATGCCGCCGAGCAGCGCGACCACCGCCGCCACGGCGAGCGCCGCGTTGTGGCGGAAACGGACTCTCCCTGCCCTGCGCACGCCCCCATCGTCCCACCCTCCTCTGATACGCCACGTTTGGGGGACGGAGTGTGTCGTACCCCGGGTCGATACTGGCCGGGCAGGTGCGAGACCCGCGCCGTGGAGGAGGTTCTGCGATGCCTGTCCTGCTCGCCATCGGCACCGGAAAAGGGCTGTTTCTGGCCCGCAGTGAGGACGAGCGCAAGTCCTGGGAGGTCAGCGGGCCGCACTTCCCGATGACCGGGGTGTACGCGGTGGCCATCGACAAGCGCCGGAGCGTGCCCCGGTTGCTGGCCGGCGTCACCAGCCCGCACTTCGGGCCGAGTGTGGCCACGAGCGACGACCTCGGGGCGTCGTGGCGGGAGCCCGAACGCGCGCCGCTCGCCTTCCCCGACGACACCGGGGCCGCGCTCGAGCGTGTCTGGCAGCTGGCGCCGGGCCCGGCGAGCCAGCCGGACCGGGTGTACGCGGGGGTCGAACCCTCGGCCCTGTTCGTCTCCGACGACGGCGGCCGCACCTACGACCTGGTGCGCGGGCTGTGGGACCATCCGCACCGCGAGCACTGGGCGCCGGGCGGGGGCGGGCAGGCGATCCACACCGTGCTCCCGCACCCGACCGACACCGCCGCGGTGCTGGTGGCCATGTCGACCGGGGGTGTCTACCAGTCGGGCGACCAGGGCGCGACCTGGGCCCCGACGAACACCGGTATCGGGGCCCCCTTCCTGCCCGACTCGTTCCCCGAGTTCGGCCAGTGCGTGCACAAGGTGGCTCGCGACGCGGCGGATCCCGACCGCCTGTACGCCCAGAACCACCCCGGCGTCTACCGCTCCGACAACGGCGGCGCGACCTGGCGGTCGATCGCGGACGGGCTGCCGAGCGACTTCGGGTTCGCCATGGTGGCGCACCCGCACCGGGGCGACGTGATCTACACCTTCCCGCTCGCCGCGGACGTCATGCGCCACCCGGCGGATTTCCGGTGCCGGGTGTTCCGCTCCCAGGACGCCGGCGCCAAATGGGAGGCGCTCGCCGACGGCCTGCCCCGCGAGCCGTACTACCCGTCAGTGCTGCGCGACGCGATGTGCGCCGACGACGCGGAGCCAGCGGGCGTCTACTTCGGGACCCGCTCGGGCGAGGTGTACGCGAGCCGTGACGAGGGCGACTCCTGGACGCTCGTGGCCGCGCACCTGCCCGACGTGCTGTGCGTGCGGGCGGCGGTGGTGTGAGGTGCCGGTGCTGCTGGTGCCCGGGGTGCTGCGCGGCGAGTGCGGCGGCGCCGCCCGGCTGACCATCGACGCCTCCGGCTCGCTGCGAACCGTGCTCGACGAGGTGGCGGCGCGCTGGCCGCGCCTGGAGCGGCGCCTCCGCGACGAGCGGGGCGAGTTGCGCCGGTTCGTCAACGTGTACGTCGACGGCGAGGACTGCCGGCGCGGAGCGGGGCTCGACACGCCCGTGTCGCCGGACGCCGAGATTCAGGTCCTGCCGAGCGTCGCCGGAGGCTGACCGTCGGTCGATGCCCGGGCGTGGGCGGCCCGAGGCTGAGCGCCCAAAGTCGAGGTGCCCACGGCAGGCTGGGGCCGCCGACACAGGCGCCGTTGGGCCTTGGCCCGACCGGTGCCGTGGGCTACGGCACGACCGGTCCCGTGGGTTGCGGCGCGACCGGCGCCGTGGGCCCGACAGCCGACCGGCGCGGGCTAGGCCGTCGGCCGCCAGCCCGGCATCGGGTAGGCGGCGAGGAGGTCACGCACCTCGCCGGCGATGCGGTCCAGAGTGGACTCGTCGCCCTTCAGGCCAGCGGTCACGGCCGCGTCGATCCATGCGGCCACCTGCGGCATCTGCTCCTCGGTCAGGCCGCGGGTGGTCAGCGCGGGTGTGCCGAGCCGGATGCCCGACGGGTTCCACGGCTTGCGCGGGTCGAAGGGCACGGTGTTGAAGTTCAGTTCGATGCCGGCGCGGTCCAGCGCCTTGGCGGCCGGCTTGCCCTCGATCCCCTTGTTGGTCAGGTCGACGAGGATCAGGTGGTTGTCCGTGCCGCCGGAGACGAGGTCGAAGCCGCGCTCGGTCAACGCGGCCGCGAGCGCCTTGGCGTTCGCGACGACCTGGTGGGCGTAGGCCCGGAACTCCGGCGTGGCCGCCTCCTTGAGCGCCACGGCGATGCCGGCGGTGGTGTGGTTGTGTGGGCCACCCTGCAGGCCCGGGAAGACCGCCTTGTCGAGCGCGGCGGCGTGCTCGGCGGTGCTCATCAGCATCGCGCCCCGCGGCCCGCGCAGCGTCTTGTGCGTGGTGGTGGAGATGACGTCGGCGTGCCCGACCGGGGACGGGTGGGCGCCACCGGCGATCAGACCGGCGATGTGCGCGATGTCGGCCACGAGCAGCGCGCCGACCTCGCGGGCGATCTCGGCGAAGGCCGGGAAGTCGATCGTGCGCGGGATGGCCGTGCCACCGCAGAAGATCAGCTTCGGGCGCTCGCGGCGGGCGATGTCGCGGACCTGGTCCATGTCGATGCGGCCCGTGGCGCGGTCGACCCCGTAGTGCACCGGGCGGAACCACTTTCCGGTGGCCGAGACGGGCGACCCGTGGGTGAGGTGGCCGCCGTGCGCCAGCTCCAGCGACAGGAACGTGTCGCCGGGCGTCAGGAAGGCCAGGTAGATCGCCAGGTTGGCGGGGGAGCCCGAGTACGGCTGGACGTTGGCGTGCTCGACGCCGAACAGCGCCTTGGCCCGCTCGATCGCCAGCGTCTCGATCGGGTCGATCAGCTGCTGACCCTCGTAGTACCGCTTGCCGGCGTACCCCTCGGAGTACTTGTTGGTGAGCACGGTACCGGTCGCCTCGAGCACCGCGGGGGAGACGTAGTTCTCCGACGGGATGAGGCGCAGCTTGTCGTGCTGCCGGTCGGCCTCCTGCTCGATCAGCCCGGCGAGCTCGGGGTCGGCGGCGTGCAGGTGGGTCAGGCGTGGCTCGTGCATTCCGGACTCCCTCGCGGTCGCCGGCACCCAGGCGCGCGGTGCACGGACAGTGGTCGCTCCCCGGTGGTCGTTTCCACCTCGACGGCGCCAGTCGCGTTGACCTGCCCGATCCTAAATCAGCGGGATCGGGGGCAGGACGTTCGGCTCGCGGGTCGCCCGGGGGCCGGACGGCATTCTGTCGGCCACCCGACGCGCCAGCCAGGGGCGCAGTGGCGATCCCCGTGCGCCCTCCATGATCGGCACAACTTCCCGCATGTCGCGGGGTTGAGCGTCCGCGACTTCCCGCACATGGCGGTGTCCGCGTCGTTACCCCGCACGACATCCTGCAAAGCGCGGTGTCCCGGTTGCCTGGGGATTTAACGTTCCGGGCTGGGCTGGGGGTTGGGTTCTTGGCTGTGTTCGGTGTGTCTGCGTGACGTGAGGCGGCCACCGTCCGATCATTTGGGATCGACCAAGATCTTGAATGGAAGGGACGGTGGCCGTGGCCGCTATTGTGGCCCAGGTCGGCTCTGTCGGGGTAGGCACGCGCCCGGATTTTGATCGGTTGGTGGAGTTTCGGGCTGGCTGGTATGGGTGTTTGACCGGGTGGGCGGACACATTGTTTGAGGTGAGCTTCCCCCGGTTTCTCGGAGACTTTCGATCATGGTCTGATGGACCAGGAAAGGAGTCTTCGTGGCAGCACCAAGGAAGTATCCGGATGAGTTGCGCGCTCGTGCGGTGCGCTTGTACCGGG